>X67_European_Roe__coassemble_1_pt1 | contig 80017 bp, 70 predicted proteins | sample X67_European_Roe__metabat2_low_PE_011 | metagenome-assembled genome bin X67_European_Roe
GCCCAACTCAGTCTGCCCGACATGCATTTGCCCATACGTTATGCATTAGGATTCCCTAAACGTTTAGAGAGCAAATGTGAACGAATGAGAGTAACCGATTATGCCAACTTAACTTTCGAGATGCCCGATTACAAGAAATTCCCGTTGCTTGGAACGGCATTTGAGGCAATGCGCATAGCAGGCAACGCCCCATGTGTAATGAATGCAGCCAATGAGATTGCCGTTGCAGCATTCTTGAATGATAAAATACGGTTCATTGACATACCGATTATTGTACAGAAAACAATGGAGAATGTCTCATTCATAGAACATCCTTCTTACGCAGATTATGTAAATACCAATACAGTTGCACGCAAATATGCGTCATCTATAATCAAATAACTAAAATAATTAATGGAAACATTTTTAATTAAAACTCTACAACTTATACTGGCTCTTGCATTACTTGTTCTTGTGCATGAGTTCGGTCATTATTTTTTCTCTCGGGTTTTCGGTGTAAAAGTTGAAAAATTTTATCTTTTTTTCAATCCTTGGTTTACGTTATTTAAATATAAACCCAAGAAACGCGCTACACAACCCGGCGAAGAAGAAAAAGCTTCTTGGCGAGACACCGAATATGGAATCGGCTGGTTACCACTCGGAGGATATTGCAAAATAGCAGGCATGATAGACGAATCAATGGACAAGGAACAGATGGCACAGCCTGAGAAGCCTTGGGAATTTCGTGCAAAACCGGCTTATCAGCGTCTATTAATCATGGTCGGAGGCGTATTGTTCAACTTCATTGCAGCAATTGCCATCTATTCCGGTATCGTATATACATGGGGCGAAAAATTCCTGCCGTTCCGTAATGCCACTGAAGGTATGATGTACAGCGAAACAGCTCACAGAATAGGCTTTCAAGACGGAGATATTCCTCTATTTGCAGATGATAATGAACTTGATTACCTATCAGGAGAAACTGTATTGGCTATCGTAGATGCCAAACAGGTAAAGGTGTTGCGCCACCAAAGCGATACAATAATCATCGATATTCCACAAAACTTCATTTTTGACGCTAACAAAGATGCCGAAGACGGTCAATCCTTAATGGCATACCGACTTCCCGTTGTCGTTTATGACACCCAAAACGGCATGGGTGCAAAAAAGTCCGGAATGGAAAAAGGTGACAAAATAGTTGCCGTGAACGATATTAAAACTCCGTCATACGATATTTTCAAAGCGGAATTGGATAAAAACAAAGACAAGACCGTTTCTTTGACATACATTCGCAACGGGAAAGAAAACATTACCGATGTTGAAATAGACAGCGATGGGAAAATAGGCATAACCCTAACTCCTATCACCGATATATATGAAACCATAACTATCGACTATTCTATTTTTAAATCTATTCCGAGAGGTATAGAAATGGGAGTAGAAAAGTTGTCAGGCTATATATCCCAAATGAAATATATTTTCACATCTGAAGGTGCCAAAAGTTTAGGCGGTTTCGGAGCATTGGGCAGTATATTTCCTGAAACTTGGGATTGGGCTAACTTCTGGAATATCACAGCATTCCTTTCGGTTATTCTTGCATTTATGAATATTTTGCCTATTCCTGCTCTTGACGGAGGACACGTTTTATTTCTTTTGGTGGAAATCATCACTCGTCGCAAACCAAGTGACAAGTTCCTTGAATACGCACAAATGGCAGGTATGATATTCCTATTGTTGCTAATGGTTTATGCCAACGGCAACGATATATACCGTTTCTTCCTTAAATAAAAAATCTGCCGATATATGGAATACAAGAAAATAATACTCAAAAGAGGAAAAGAAGAATCCTTAAAACGGTTGCATCCTTGGGTATTTTCAGGAGCAATAGACCAATGGGACGACACCATTGAAGAAGGTGATTTGGTGAGCGTATTTTCACACAACGGCAGGCTCATAGGTAACGGTCACTTCCAAATAGGCAGCATTAGCGTACGCATCTTGTCATTTGGCAATGAAGCTATCGATAAGGATTTCTTCTCTAAACGGCTTAATGCCGCAATGGAAATGAGAAAGTCACTCAACCTTTTACGCAATGATAACACTTCATTCCGCCTTGTTCATGGCGAAGGTGATTTTCTACCCGGACTTGTAATTGACATTTACGGCAATACGGCTGTTGTACAAGCTCATTCACCGGGTATGCACTTCGCACGTAACATCATAGCCGACGCTCTTGTCAACATGCCCGATAACCTTGTAAAAAATGTATATTATAAATCGGAAACCACATTGCCATACAAGGCTCAGCTTGACGCTCAGAACGACTATATCATAGGTGCTTACGATACTAATATAGCCATTGAGAATGGATTAAAATTCCATGTAGATTGGCTTAAAGGGCAAAAAACCGGTTTTTTTGTAGATCAACGCGAGAACCGTTCTTTGCTTGAAAAATATTCTCATGGCAGGAATGTTTTGAATATGTTCTGCTATACGGGGGGATTTTCTTTCTACGCAATGCGCGGTAATGCCAATCTTGTCCACTCGGTTGACAGTTCCTCTAAAGCCATACAACTCACCACAGAGAACGTAAATCTGAATTTTCCGGGAGACGAACGGCATAAGGCATTTGCCGAGGATGCTTTCAAATTCCTATCGGACATGAAAAAAGACGATTATGACCTGATCATTCTGGATCCTCCGGCATTCGCCAAACACAAAAGCGCTTTGAAAAACGCTCTTATCGGCTACCGGAAAATCAATGCACAAGCATTTGAAAAAATAAAGAGCGGTGGTATATTGTTCACTTTTTCTTGTAGTCAGGCAGTGAATAAGGAACAATTCCGTCTCGCCGTATTCAGTGCTGCTGCACAATCGGGTCGTCGGGTACGTATCCTGCATCAACTCACACAGCCGGCTGACCACCCTATCAATATATATCACCCCGAGGGTGAATACTTAAAGGGATTGGTTCTTTACGTGGAATAATAACTATTTAAACAAAACAGAAATGAATAAATTACTAACAACAGTTGCAACTATGGCAATCCTAACAACGAGTTGTACACAAAAAACATCAAACGAAAGCGACTTCAACTATAATGTCGACAAATTTGCCGACATTGAAGTATTGCGCTACAAAGTGCCGGGATTTGAAGAATTATCTTTAAATCAGAAAAAACTTGTATATTACTTGAATGAAGCAGCCCTTCAAGGACGTGACATACTTTTCGATCAGAACGGAAAATATAACCTTGCTATTCGCCAAACACTCGAAGCTGTTTATCTGAATTTCAACGGAGATAAGGAATCTGCGGAATTTAAGGCTTTTGAAAAGTATCTGAAACAAGTGTGGTTCGGAAACGGTATCCACCACCACTATTCAATGGATAAATTCGTTCCTGAATTTTCCCAATCATTCTTTGCCGAACAAGTTAAGGCACTCCCTGCCGATAAATTGCCACTTGCTGAAGGTGAGAACGTAGAAAATCTCATTGCTACACTCAGCCCGGTAATTTTCGACCCGTCTGTAATGGCTAAGCGCGTTAATCAGGCACAAGGCGAAGACTTGATACTCACATCTGCAACCAATCTATATGAGAATGTCACTCAAGCAGAAGTTGAAGAATTCTATAATAAAATGAAAGACCCGAATGATCCTACCCCGGTATCATACGGACTAAACTCCAAACTTGTAAAGCAAGATGGGAAATTAGTAGAATTGCCTTATAAGGTAGGCGGGCTTTACTCCGATGCAATATCAAAGATTGTTTTTTGGCTGAAGAAAGCCGAGGAAGTAGCTGAGAATGAGACACAGAAAGCACATATAGGCAAACTGATTTCATTCTACGAAACCGGAGATTTGAAAACATTCGATGAATACTCAATCATTTGGGCTGAAGATACTACATCAAATGTGGACTTCGTTAACGGATTCATCGAATCCTATGGAGACCCTCTTGGAATGAAAGGTGCTTGGGAATCCCTTGTAAATTTCAAGAATATCGAAGCATCAAACAGAACTGAGATAATCAGTGCCAACGCTCAATGGTTTGAAGATAATTCTCCGGTGGACAGCAAGTTCAAAAAAGAGACCGTTAAAGGTGTATCGGCTAAGGTTATCACTGCCGCAATCCTTGCAGGCGATTGCTATCCGTCTACTCCGATAGGTATAAATTTGCCTAATTCAAACTGGATTCGTGCAGCCCACGGCTCAAAATCAGTAACGATAGAAAATATTACCGATGCTTACGATGAGGCTGCTAAAGGCAACGGATTCAACCAAGAGTTTGCCTACTCTCAAGAAGAGATTGAGAGCATGGATAAATACCTAAGCCTTACCGACAAATTGCACACCGACCTGCATGAATGCCTTGGACATGGTTCAGGTAAACTTCTTCACGGGGTCGACCCTGACGCTTTGAAGGCTTACGGTTCAACTCTTGAAGAAACCAGAGCTGACTTGTTTGCTCTTTATTATCTTGCAGATAACAAACTGATAGAGCTCGGTATATTGGATAATCCTGACGCATATAAATCGGAATACTACAAATACGTGATGAACGGCTTGATGACACAGCTCACACGCATAGAGCCGGGCAAGAACATCGAAGAATCGCACATGCGTAACCGCAAACTCATTACCGAATGGGCTTATAAGCATGGTAAAGACGAAAATGTGATCGAATACGTAAAACGCGATGGAAAAACATATCTGAAAATCAACGATTACACCAAGTTGCGACAACTCTTTGGCAAACTGCTTGCCGAAGTTCAACGCATCAAGTCGGAAGGTGATTTTGAGGCAGGTATGAAACTCGTTGAAGAATATGCTGTTAAAGTTGATCCGGAACTCCATAAGGAAGTACTTGAACGCTATGCTAAATTGAATATTGCCCCTTATAAAGGCTTTGTCAACCCTGTTTATACCGCAATAACCGATGAGAGCGGAAACATCACAGACATAACGGTCGATTACACAGAAAACTATGTAGACCAAATGCTGCGTTATTCACGAGACTATTCCCCATTGACAAAATAAAATTTCAGTAACCTATTATGGAGCTGTGTCAAAACTGTTTTTTGGCTCAGCTCCTTTAGGTTTGTAAGATTTGACAAGATGAAAGGTATTGAGATTTAACTTGACACGCTTATACTAAAGTACATGACTGAGAACCGATATCGATAATAACGTAGCTGATTGTTAATTATGACAAACCGTCTTTTTATATTTATTTTATATGGAAAACTCTTCTCATGAAATAACAAAACAGGTTCGACACAATTTTTTTGTGTACCGTAACGGCATGCTTGCCGACACTCTACGAAACAGCGGCGACACACATCGCATGATTTTCGGGCTTAATCTCCCTCAAATAATAAACATAGCCAATAATATAACACCAAACGAAGATGTGGCAAAAGAGCTATGGGAAAGTGTCGAAACAAGGGAATGTCGACTTATAGCACCTATGCTTTACCCAATAGAGAAATTTAATGAAGAGACAGCATTAAAATGGATTTCACAACTTGAAAATACCGAAATAGCCGATAATCTGTGTCACAAGTTATTACGTAAAACACACTATGCCGATAAAATATGTCTTACTCTTATGAATGGAAGTGACATAGAACGCTACACAGCACTGCGACTTGCCATTAATCTCCTTGCATCCGGCAAAGAAATTGACTGCGAGAAAATGCTCCACTTTGCCCAAACCGAAGTGTACAAAAACCTACCCATTACATCCGCTACGGCAAGACGCCTCCTCCAAGACCTCTCCGAATCAGAATAGATGAACAACAACCCCGAGTAAGTTTTTAGTACCTTACTCGGGGTTATACGACCTATCATCTATAGCGTTGTCTCTTTATAAAACTACTTTAAATGTTTTATCTTTTATCTTCACAATGTATATCCCTTTGATATTCATTGAGATTATCGCACCCATTCCGTTATAAATACATTGACCGTTCACATTATAAACTTCTATATTTGCATTATCAGCACCATTCACCACAATATTACCGTTTTCAACGTAAACATTCATGCTGTTATCTGTTAATGTTGCTTCTATTGCAGAAAACTCTGTTTCTTCGATATTCGAAAAGTTGCTCCAAAAGTCTGCCGATTTGTAGGTGCTTTTACAACCGGTTGGTACATATAAAGTTGCGTGCTGAATGACTTTTTGAGGAAATACTTTTGTGTTTCCTGTTGTTGGCGGAGTTGTCGATTTACAATAGATTTTTGCTATATTATCGCATCCGGAGAAAGCATCCCCTTCAATAAAGTTAACAGAAGTGCCTAATGAAACAGAAGTCAATCCGGTACATGATAGGAATGCATTGTCATAAATTTCAATAACAGCATCGGGTATGGTTATGGTTGTTAATTTCTGACATCCATGAAAAGCACTGCCTCCTATACTGATTACAGAATTAGGGATAACCGTGTTTTTGCATCCGAATTTAAGTTTGTTTACCTCTGTTGCTATTATAGCATTACAATTATCTCTTGAATCAAATACGGGGTTTCCCTTTTCTACAATAATTGAAGATAATTCATTGCACTCTGCAAATACATAATAACCAATGCTTGTGACCGAATTGGGTATGGTAATGGAAACCAAATCTTTACAGAGTCTAAAAGTCTCATCGCCAATACTTACGATGGTATATATGTTGTTATTGAATGTTACGGCTCCCGGTATAACAATATAGCCTGAATAGTCATCGGTAAATTCATAATAGGTGTTACCTTTATAAGTTACTTCAATCGTTCTATCATTTTCAGACAGAATATTATAATAAATACCGTCAACTTCAAAGTCGTGAGCAAATGCGTATGAACCGGTTAATAGCACAGCTATCAACATCAGTTTTTGTAAAATGTTTTGTTTCATTGTCCTGTTTGTTATTTAATTTGTTAATAAATTTAATAGCCATGAGAAATAAGCCCTTGTGGCATTATTGGCATTATTGGCATTATTGGCATTATTGTCCTTAGGGTGTTTTTTCGCTCTTGTGTCTTTAATTCTATTTTTTTGTGTTTCTCAGTCCCTCTTGAAACGGTTAGGTAATTATAAAAAAGAAAGTGTGGGACATGATCCGGTTTATCTTGCAAGAGGCATCGCCAAACGCCCACGTAGAAATAAACAGCCCACCCACACTTGACCTATATATCATCACCCTCCTATGGGCGGGATATAGGCAAGCAAGAGCGTTTTTACCGTCTATCCTCCTACGTTTGAAATTGGCGATTTCCCTGCAAAGGATAAAGCGAAACGCTTTCTATCTAATATGTCCTCTTCAGTGATAACTCATTATCTTCCAAAGATTACTGCAAAAGTATAAAAAAAAAATCATAGTCTTTATAAAGTTTTTTGATTAACATTGTACTATAGCGAATGATTTTCAGCGAAAAATTTGTTCTTATACTCACTAATAATATTACGAATCTTTACACATTCCACGATATGCATAATGCATATATAATCAATAAGTGCGGAATTAAAGAAATTTTTCTTTAAAAAAGATTGTATATTGCCCCAAAAGCATTAAATTTGCCATTCAAATTAAGAACTATTTAAATTTTTGCGATATGAAAAAGCATAATTTCTATGCCGGTCCGTCTATTTTGAGCGAATACACTCTAACAAAGACCGCTGAAGCCATTAAGGACTTTGCCGGTACGGGGCTGTCAATCTTAGAAATATCTCACCGTAGTAAAGAATTTACAGCTGTAATGGATGAAGCCGAACAGCTCTTCAAGGAATTGCTTGACATTCCTGAAGGTTATAAGGTTCTTTTCCTTGGTGGCGGTGCAAGCACACAATTCTGTATGGTTCCGTTCAATCTCTTGAAGAAAAAGGCTGCATACCTTGACACCGGTACTTGGGCTAACAAAGCCATTAAAGAAGCTAAACTGTTCGGTGAAGTGGATGTTGTAGCATCTTCTAAAGCCGACAATTATACATACGTGCCAAAGGAATATACAGTTCCTGCTGATGCTGATTATTTCCACATTACTACCAACAACACAATCTACGGTACTGAAATACGCAAAGACCTTGACGTGTGCGTGCCTCTTGTGGCTGATATGTCAAGCGACATTTTTTCACGCCCTATCGATGTGTCAAAATATGATGTAATATACGGTGGCGCGCAAAAAAACCTTGCTCCCGCAGGTGTAACATTTGTCATCGTTAAGGAAGACGCTCTTGGTAAAGTAGACCGCGCCATTCCTACCATGCTTAACTATAAGACACATGCCGAAAAAGGCTCTATGTTCAACACTCCTCCGGTACTGCCCATCTATGCAGCCGTTCAAACCCTCCGCTGGTACAAGGAACTTGGAGGTGTGAAAAAACTTGAAGAAATGGACAATGCCAAAGCAGCCAAGCTTTACGATGCAATAGATGCAAGCAAATTATTCGTAGGAACCGCCAATACCGAAGACCGTTCAATCATGAACGTATGCTTTGTAATGAAACCCGAATATGCCGAACTCGAAAAAGAGTTCAATGAATTTGCAAGCACCAAGGGTATCGTAGGAATCAAGGGACATCGTAGTGTAGGTGGTTTCCGTGCATCGCTCTACAATGCTCTTCCTATGGAAAGCGTTGATGTACTTATCGCTGCAATGAAAGAATTTGAAAAGAACCATTAATCACATCATAACCATAGCAAAAAATGAAAATTCTTGTAGCAACAGAAAAGCCATTCGCAGCTGAAGCTGTTAATGGAATAAAAGAAGTGATTGAAAATGCAGGACACAAACTCGTACTGCTTGAAAAAGGCACTAAGGCTGATCTTATCAATGCAGTAAGCGATGCAGAAGGACTTATCGTGCGCAGCGACATTGTAGACAAGGAAGTTTTTGATGCCGCTAAACAGCTTAAAGTTGTTGTTCGTGCAGGCGCTGGATATGACAATATCGATCTTGCCGAAGCCACGGCAAAGGGGGTGTGTGTCATGAACACTCCGGGACAGAATTCCAATGCCGTAGCCGAACTTGTATTCGGTATGGCTATCATGATGATACGCAATAACTACAATGGCAAAGCAGGAACTGAATTAAAAGAAAAATCTCTCGGTATACACGCCTACGGTCAAGTGGGACGTAATGTTGCACGCATTGCCAAAGGATTTAACATGACAGTTACAGCTCTTGACCCATTCGTTAAGGACGAAGATATGACAGCAGAAGGAGTTAAGCCCATGCACACAGTGGAAGAACTCTACAGCAACAACCAATTCGTGTCACTGCATATTCCTGCCACAGCACAAACCAAGCAATCGGTAACCAAGGAACTTATATGCAAGTTGCCCAAAAACGGTGTACTGATTAACACTGCGCGCAAGGAAGTTATCGATGAAGCAGGTCTTGCGGCTGCACTTGAAGTCCGACCGGACATTCGCTACATTGCCGATGTAAAACCTGACAATGCTGAAGAATTGACCGAGAAATTTGGTGACCGAGTATTTTTCACATCAAAGAAAATGGGCGCACAAACAGCCGAAGCGAACATCAAAGCCGGTATAGCAGCAGCCGAACAGGTTGTAGCACACTTACGTGACGGATGGAATCGTTTCCAAGTAAATAAATAATCCTTGGAGAAATCAATAAGTGTCATATAGGCTTTTTAAAAGCCAATACGACACTTATTTCATAAGCAATAGAAAAGGCAGTGACACCGGTTCACCGCCTTTTTATATTTCTCACAAACCACCTCTCAAAATTGCTTTTAAATTCGTATCTTTGACATATCAAACGCACCTTGCCTCTTCTAAGCTATCAAAATCTTGATTCCTGCCATCAACAAAAGCGTACCACGGATAACTCTCGGTTTTATGGTTCAATCTCCATATTGCCGTACCACAATAAGATTCTACTTCAATATTGCACCTATATTCTTTGATTCGGGTAGAAACTTCGTCATCGGAATAATTGCATAATGTGGCATCATTACACCCAACATCATTCTTATCAACCACCATATTGTAAATTATCAATACCGTCAATATCAATATTGGTAATAATAACATTATAAAAATAAGCATAATCATACTTTAATTATGATTCATCATATTGCATTCTTAAATCTCACGGTCGTAGTCTTCTTTTATCCAGCGAAGTACAGTTGGCACAAATGCCACTATAAGCACCAACACCGCCACAACCATTACTGCTGTATTCATCATCGCTACACCTACCAATATTGACAAAGTGCATATAACGGCTATCAATACTGCCAAATCTTCATTTACTTCATACTTTGAAATTGTATTCATAACGTTTGCAAGCAGTTGAGATGTCATTACTGTTGATTTTTCATTCTGTACTGAATTAAGTGCCATTGTTTTCATATTTTAGTGTATTTTAAAGTATTAATTATCTTTTTACATCACAAAGCTACAATCGTGATGGGCAAATATTTTTCACACCCAAGTAAATTAAAGTTAAGAAAATATTTATTAGCCAAACACAACATTTTAAGAAAATTCAAAACAGCTTCTAACATAAACTGCAAAAATGTCATATTTTATTTTGTGGCACTTAATTTGCATTAAATGACATGTATATAACAAAGTAAACAAACTAAAAACTATAATACACTATGCAAAAAGGATCTATTGGGGTTACTACCGAAAATATCTTCCCCGTAATCAAAAAATTCTTATACAGCGATCACGAAATATTCCTTCGCGAATTGGTTTCTAATGCAGTAGATGCCACGCAAAAGTTGCGTACTTTGGCAGCTCATGGCGAATTTAACGGTACATTGAACGACACTTCAGTGAGTGTTTCTATCGACAAAGAAAAAGGTACTCTTACTGTGAGCGATCATGGTATAGGCATGACAGCCGAGGATATTGACAAATATATCAACCAAATAGCTTTTTCAGGTGCTGAAGAATTCCTTGCCAAATACAAAAATGATGCTAATGCTATAATAGGACACTTCGGATTAGGATTCTATTCTGCCTTTATGGTATCGAAAAAAGTGGAAATACGCACTCTATCCTACAAAGAAGGTGCAAAAGCTATGAGCTGGGTATGTGACGGCAGTCCTGAATACGAAATGACTGAAATCGATAAAGCAGAACGCGGTACCGACATTATTTTATACATAGATGATGAAAGCAAGGAATTCCTTGAAAAAAGCCGTATAGAATCTCTACTGAAGAAATATTGTCGATTCCTGCCGGTACCTATCGTGTGCGGTAAGGTTCAAAAGTGGGAGAAAGACAAATATGTAGACACCGATGAGGATAACGTAATAAACAACGTAGAACCCCTTTGGACAAAAAAACCGGCAGATCTTAAAGACGAAGATTACATAAAGTTCTATCACGAACTGCATCCGGGACAGGATGACCCACTATTCTGGATTCACCTGAATGTGGACTTCCCATTCAACTTGACTGGTATCCTCTATTTCCCTAAAATCAAGAATAACATAGAAATTAACAAGAACCGCATACAACTATACTGCAATCAAGTGTATGTAACCGACCAAGTGGAAGGAGTAGTTCCTGATTTTCTAATGCTGCTACAAGGCGTAATAGATTCTCCGGATATTCCATTAAACGTTTCTCGTTCTTATCTTCAAAGCGATGCCAATGTGAAGAAAATATCTTCACACATCACCAAGAAAGTTTCATCACGTCTTGAGGAAATCGCTAAAAAGGATCGTAAGAATTTCGAAGAAAAATGGAACGACATCAAGCTGTTCATCGAGTACGGCATGCTTACCGATGAAAAATTCTGCGAATCGGCAATGAAATATGCTCTTCTTGAAGATTCAGAAGACAAGTATTTCAACTTTGAAGAATACAAAACACTTATCAAGGACACACAGACCGATAAAGACGGTACATTGGTATACCTATACGCTACCAACAAAGAGGAACAATATACCTACATCAACGCAGCTACTCAAAAAGGATACAGCGTACTTATGATGAACGGGCAACTGGATTCACACTTTGTAGGCATGCTTGAGCAGAAGTTTGAAAAGAGCCGTTTCGCCCGCGTCGATGCCGATGTGGTAAGCAATCTTATTCCTAAGGAAGATAAAAAAGCAGCCGACATATCTCCATTGCAACGCACTATCATGACCACACTATTCAAGTCGCAAGTTCCTACACTTGAAAAGAGCGACTTCTATGTATCATTCGAAGCACTTGGCAGTGAATCTAATCCAATAGTGCTTACTCAAAGCGAATATATGCGACGCATGAAGGATATGGCAGCACTGCAACCGGGAATGAGTTTCTACGGTGAAATGCCCGATAGCTACAATATGATTATCAACACCGAGCACCCCGTTATCAAGAAAATAATGACCGATGCCGAAACTGTATTGAAATCAGTAGTTGAACCGCTGGAAACATCTCTTGCCGACACAAATAAAGCTATCGAAGAAGTTCGCAAGGACGACAGCAAGAAAGAAGAGGCTTCCGCTCACGAAAAGAAAGCTGAAGAGATTCGTAACGAGGAGAACAAGGTTATAAGCGAATATGCAAGTTCTAACGACAAAGTTAAACAGCTTGTGGATATTGCTTTGCTTGGCAACGGACTTTTGAAAGGTGAAGCCCTTAACAACTTCTTGAAACGTTCCATCGACCTGCTGTAAAGAGAAATTCAACATATTAGTAGGATTAACAACAATGGCTGCCGGCAAAATGAATACCGACAGCCATTATATTTATATCATCCTTCTGCCATTATAGAACCGCTCAATGATTCTTGGGAAGAACATGCGATAAGAATACATATCCGATGATTCCCGACAACAACGACCCGATCATAATACCCAATTTAGCATCTTCAAGCAATTCCAGCCCATGCATGCCCATTGAGCCAAATGACAAATTGGCAATGAACAACGATACTGTAAAGCCTATTCCGGCAAGCATTGCAACTCCGGCAAGCATCTTCCAACTAATATTTTCGGGCACCGAGACCATTTTTGTTTTGATAGCAACCCATGAGAACATAAAAACACCCATGAATTTACCTATCACCAAACTACAGATTATTGCTGCACCCACACCGCTATACAAGGCAGACACATTCATTCCTTGAAAAATTATACCCGCATTAGCAAAAGCAAATAGAGGAATTATAATATAATTCACCAATGGATGAAGCGTATCCTCCAAATCCTGAAGAGGAGATATAACCTTATCGGTGGCGGTCTCCATTTCTTTCAACCAATTTATCTGTTCATTTGAAAGGAATCGGCTTTTCTCCAATTTTTCATCTTCTGTTGTAGAAAATCGGCTTATTCTGTCCCTTATTGTCATCACATATTTTTTTGGAGCAAATACCGGCGTAGCAGGAACACAAAATGCCACCAATACCCCGGCGATAGTCGGATGAATACCGGAATTAAGAAATAAAAACCATATTATTCCACCTAACGATATATAGAATATCTTGCTTTTTATATGAAAAAATACCGAGCCAAGTATCAAAACGGCAAATAGCCCCAACGAATATAATAATAACATATATTTGATACCTGATGAGTAGAATACAGCTATCACAAGTATTCCACCTATATCATCTACCACGGCAAGCGTCGTAAGAAACACCTTCAACGAAAGTGGGACACGGCTTCCAAGTATAGCCAATACTCCCAACGAAAATGCAATATCAGTAGCCATCGGTATAGCAGCACCCTTTATATAGTCCGTTCCATGTCCTATTGCAAAGAATATGCACACAGGCACAACCATCCCACCTATTGCAGCCACTATAGGCAACAATGCTTTCTTAAATGAAGATAATTCATCAACAAGAACCTCACGTTTTATTTCAAGACCGATGTTAAAAAAGAATATCGCCATGAGAGCATCATTGATAAACTGCATGAACGACATCGTCTCACCATGATAACTGAATACATTGAAACCGCCCACCTCAAAAGAGACCGGCATTTTCCATAAATCAAAATAGTAGGTACTCACAACCGGTGTATTGGCTGCAATCAGCGCCAATATAGTTGCCACAAGCAGTACATTACCGCTTTGAGCATACTCCTTTATGGTTTTTCTCGCTGTATAAAATATATTAGCCATTACTCATTAATCAAGAAATGTTTAAATCACCCCCTATTCCCTCTCACCTATCCTCTCACAAACGGATTATACATTTGCTCCTCTCCCACGGTCGTAGCACCTCCATGTCCGGGATACAGCACTGTATCTTCCGGCAATGAAAACAATTTATTCTTTATACTGCTGATAAGAGTATCATAATCACCTCCTGTCAAATCGGTACGACCTATACTCATCTGAAAAATCGTATCACCCACAAAAGAACATCCCGATTCAGGCAGATAATACACAACACCTCCTGCACTATGCCCCGGAGTATGCAGAACTTCTATTTTTTCTCCGCAAAAGTCTATTATATCACCATCTACAACATAATCCGAGACTGTAAACGGTTTCATCTCACATGAAAGATTGAACATACGCAATTGTACATCAGCCTTCATGCCCAATTCAATATCAGCGGTATGTCCATAAACCTTGCAATTATATTTTTCCACAAGAAAACCGGTTCCCATTATATGATCGACATGCTCATGCGTAAGCAATACGTTTTCTACCACAAGACGGTTCTTATTCATAAAATCCATGAGCATATCACACTCATATTTATTGCTCATTCCAGGATCTATAACGGTTGCACTGCCACCCTCCTCATTCCATAATATAAACGTATTTTCCGAAAACGGATTAACCGTAAATTTTGAAATCTTCATAAATATTCCTCCTCACTTGCAATACATAACACTTATGTGTCATATTAGTTGTACATATACGACCTTTTTGGTCTCAAAAAACGGCTCACTAAAATAATCTTTCATATCAGCAATCATAGCCGTTTTCTTATATTTCTTAACTTCCGACTGCAAATCACCGCCTTTCAAGCATATCAATCCGTTGGGTAAAGCGTTTATACAAGTCTTTGATACACATTTACGCACAGCCTCGACCAATTCATCAAGCCCCATCACCGCACGGCTCACGACATAGTCAAAAGAACCTTTCACTTCTTTTATGTCACCGTGCTGAACCGTCACGTTCTTCAGTCCGATACGGTCGGCTATATCCTGCGCAACTTTTATCTTTTTGCCGATTCTGTCGACCAAATGAAAATGTACATCGGGAAACATAATTGCAAGCGGAATTCCCGGAAGACCTCCGCCTGTCCCCATATCCAAGACCTTTGAACCGGGCTTAATATCTGCAAATTTTGCAATACCTAACGAATGTAAGATGTGATTTACATACAGATTATCTATATCCTTGCGAGAAATCACATTTATTTTCTCATTCCACTCCGGATATAACAGCCCCAATTGCTCGAATTGGGTAATCTGAGTTTCACTTAAACCACGAAAATATTTATTTATTATTTCTGCTCCCATATTTTATATAATCCTATTTTAAAACAACTTCATTTTTAGCCAGAGTTATTTGAACCTCTTCAAGCACCGAAAGTTCTCGCGGCAAAAAATTCCACGTTATACTATCGGCTGTAATATAAAAATTATCTCCTACCGTAAGGTTCTCAAAATTATAGTAGCCCAATTCCACCAGTTCATCATCATTCACGGCACCGGCATCATTACGCAACCGCTCCTTTAACAAATCCGTCACTCTATCATAATCATCTTCAGCAATAATTGAAGACAATTCGATTTTAGTCATTTTATTTAAATCAATATTAATATAGTAACGGCGTGTTTCAGGCAACTTATCATCTATCCGTGATAATTCTTCTCTGCAAAAACTCACAATACCATAAGCATTATACACAGGATATATTTTCACCAATAATTTACAATTGCTCATCTGCTCATAGCCGGCATCCATTTCTTCCACAGGAACCTCCCCATAATTTTCACTATATCTCGCCAATAAGTTAGCCATAAAACGAGGGAAAGCAGTCGCAAGAGTAGCCGAATCAGCAGAAACGCCCAATACAGAACCGGCATATAACCGCTGTAACCTTTCGGTATATTCATTATTGATGTATGATTCCGGATAAGAAATTTCCAAATCAGCAGAAATATAGCATTTCTCTTCATCACTTAAAAAATAGCTCAATGTATCGTGTAAGTTTACAGTAGCCATTACCACAGTATCTCCATCCACAGAATAAATCGCTTCGGTCTTTCCGTTTGAACATGTGCATAAACTTGTCATAATCAACGACAAAGCACAACATAGCATAATCTTTTTCATTAATCCCTTTTATTATTGAATATAAAGATACGAAAAAAACCGAAACCTCACATTAGATTAGTTAATAAATTTAGTAGTCAAGAGAAATAAGTCCTTGTGGCGATATATTGAGTAACCGATTGCAAACGTTAGCGAGGCTGTCGGAGGAGAGGTATCGTCCTATTTTGCTGCCATTCGCTTGGAAAGCGATATTTCCACAACCGTAAGTCGCTCTTGTGTTTGACATTTCGGTTATGAACAACTCTCTAAATCTTATGTACCTAAAATGTGCTACAATATCTTAATCCCTGCAATAAATGTCATTTTACATACAATTTTGAGTTTCTTTTTCATATTTTCGTCTATTATATCAAAATTTATGACGATATTCGCAAAAAATAAAAAAGACTTTATTTAAATGCTACAAATCGGAAAAATAAATGAGTTGGTGGTAACGCACAGAGTGGACTTCGGCCTATATCTCGACGGTGGAGAAGAGGGGGAAATTCTACTACCACTGCGTTATACTACACGCGACATGAAACCGGGCGATAAAATAAGCGTATTTATTTACAGGGATTCAGAAGACAGGCTTATAGCCACAACAGAAGATCCTTACGCTATGGTTGGAGAATTTGCTTTTCTTCGTGTAAAAGCCACCAACGACATAGGAGCATTCCTTGATTGGGGATTGCCCAAAGACTTACTCGTTCCCTATCGGGAGCAAAAGGTACGTATGCAACCCGGACGCAGCTATACGGTTTACGTCTATTTAGATGATGAGACACAACGAATAGTCGCATCGGCAAAACTAAACAAATTCTTAGATAACAAAATACCCGATATTAAACCGGGGGATGAAGTCAAAGCCCGCATATATCAAGAAACCGAACTCGGATACAAAGTTATTGTAAATGATCTGTTCTCGGGACTCATATATCACAACCAAGTGTTCTGCGATGTAAATATAGGAGAACTGCACTATGCTACGGTGAATACCGTAAGACCTGATGGGAAAATAGATCTCATACTCGGAAAGTCTACGCGAAACCGCATAACCGACCTTGCCGATGACATTATCGATTATTTGGACGAATGTAACGGTTATATACCATTAAGTGACTCTTCCTCTCCCGAAAAAATCAAAGAAACATTCCAGTGCAGTAAAAAAGACTTCAAAAAAGCCATAGGATTATTGTTTAAAGCCAAACAAATTATAATCGAACAAGACGGAATAAGAGCTGTATAAATCTCCAAGAAACTAAGACAGGCGTTCACATTATCGGTAAACGCCTGTCATTTATTCATGAAATTATTTCATTTTCATGGATTCCATTGGCTTGCTACCATGCGCAAATTTTCACAACCCACCGTATTTATATCAAAAATCTGATTGTATCGGCAATTGATATAAGTCAACTGCGTATCAAATGACACATCCAAATTAGATATAAAATTATTATTACACAACAGACGCTGCAATAATGACAAGTTACTTAAATTCAGATTAGTCAAATCATTATATGAGCAATCCACAAACATCAGTTTTCCACATCCTGTAACTTCCAACGATGTCAACCTATTGTAAGAACAAATCAAATCCTCCAAATTGTCGCAATTTTTCACCACAAGTGAAGTCATATTATTGTCACTGCACATAAAAGTCAGCAACGCCGGCAGATTAGCCATATACATCGATTTAATCTCATTTCCATCAACGTTAAGCGTTAACAAATTAATCAATCCGAATAAATTAACCGTTGTAAGTTTATTATACCCGGCATAAAGATGCTTCAACGCAGTACATCCCGATACCTCAAGCGATACCAAATGGTTTCCTTGACAATTCAGCGTAACCAAATTAAGTGCATTGCTCACATTCAAATCCACTAAATAGTTACTGCTGCAATTTACATTCACAAGCATCGGTGTTCCACTTAATTCCAATTCCAACAAGCGATTTCGAGAAACCGACAATTTGGCGAGCACCGTACAGCCGTCTACCCTCAATTGCGTAAGCCTATTATGACTTGCATTCAATTCAGAAAGAGACGTACAGCCATTCACACTTAATCCTGTGAGCATATTACGGGACACATCTACCTTCTGAAGTTTTTTGAATGCATCCAGATTAAGCACACCGGCAAGTTTTTTATCTTTCCATTCTATAGCGACCACATGACCTCCGCTCCAAGTCACACCATGCCATGCGGCGGGGGTTGACACATTGACACCTAAAGCCTGCGCATTCGTTATGCCGTCAATTGCCGGCTGATTCAGAAACGCCTGAATTGCTTTCACTTCCTTTGAATCAGGATTTTGAGCGTAAACCATCATACTGCTTAATACGATGGTAAACAAAAAAATAATTTTTTTCATACTAAAATATGGCAAAGAGTTAAATAATAATCTTTGCCATATTAACAATCTATGATAAATAAAGTTTAATATTAAGAAGTTGTTTAAATTACAAAATAAAACTCCCCCGCGGAAAATTCACACAGGGGAGCATTCATTATTTATATAGATTATTAATCAGTTTACCGACTTTATCTCATTTAAGAAATAAGCTTGAGATTTCAATAGGTTACGAGACTGCAAAACCATAGTTTTTGTTTCATTAAGAATATTCATATAAAGCATGCTGGCACGTGTACTCATATCCTCTGTCTTCAAGCGCTTTATCTGATTCTTTATCTTATCTGCTATCGTTCCGAACAATTTATCACGCATAACCATAATTTCATCCAAATCAGTAAAATCCTTTCTGCTCAGCATTTCATTAATCTTGTCGAAAATAGCATCCACTTCATCATTAATCTGTTTCAAGTCATGAATCTGCTCCTCTGTGAAACCGCGGTGATTATTGTCGATATGCTCATAGGCAGGGCGGGTACAATGCAATAATGCCTTCGACACCTCGCATAAAAAGTCTACTACTTGCACATAATAATGCCCTGTTTCCACCTTTGAATCTTCAAGTTTCTTCAGCATCGAAAGAATCTCATACTTACGTACATTCGCTTCATCATACATTTCTTTAGAATCTGCCACTGCCTCTTTTAACACCTTACGGTTCTCATTGAACAGAGCCACAAGCATGTGGTTATATATATAGGAAACCCTTTCCATAGTTTCACTAACCACTTTTGTACAAGAGTAAAGAACATCCGTATCGGCATCACCTGCCACAATCATTGATTTCTTATCCTCGCTTGACTTCTTTGACTTGAATATCAAACTATGACATAAAGCGTAACCGCACAATAGAATCACAACAATCAATGCAAACCATCCGCCCCACATAAGTGCAATACCTATCACAAATGAAATTACAAATGCTGAAATCGCTGTCATGAACCATCCTGAAATAACCACCATAACACCGGAAATACGGTAAACAGCACTTTCACGTCCCCATGCTCTATCGGCAAGAGACGAACCCATTGCCACCATGAAAATCACATAAGTTGTAGACAACGGCAACTTAAAGGACGTTCCTATACATATAAGCATTGCAGCAGCCGATAAGTTCACAATAGCACGGATATTATCATAAGCTTTACCTTCACGCTCTTCCTCTGAAATAGGTATGAATTGTCGTTCTATGGCAGTTGCCAACTTCTTAGGCATTACTCTTTCATAAAGATTACTTGCACCTACGGCAAATCTTACAAGTGCGCGAGATATGGCATTGGAACCGAAACGCTCATCTTCATCATTTTGAGAAGCAAGATTCAATGAAGTCTCAGCCACTTTCATTGCAGTACGAGAGAAGAACAAGGTTAATACCATTACAACTCCGGCTGCAATCAAAAACCAAGGATTCACTTTTGCCGGACCGGCAAGCCCTGACATCATCATATTCATATCACCGCTATCCAATGCCAATTGATAAGAATCCAATCCAGCCATTGGAACACCGATAAAATTAACCAAGTCATTACCGGCAAATGCCAACGCCAAAGCAAATGTTCCTGATAGGATGGTAATCTTCATTATATCAACTTTTATACGTTGCAATAAGAACAAAATCACCGAGAAACCTATCCAAAAATAAAACAAAATTGCTGTCATATTCTCATTAAGCATCGCCATTGTTTCAGCACTTATTAGACCTGAGCTCTTCAATCCCTTGAATATGGCAAAATACAGAATACCAACCAATGCCACACCACACCATAGCGCGCCATAACGATTCATCGCCTTATTATATCTGAACGAAAACAAAATACGGGAGAAATACATTATTATAACACCTACGGCAAACGAAAGCACAACCGACACAAGTATCGCACTTATCATCGCAAGAGCTTTTCCGCTATTGATAAATGAACCTACATCGGCAAGCGATAATCCTGAATCATTTGCTACTTTATAACAAGTGACAGCCACTGCACTACCCAACAATTCAAAAATCAATGATACGGTGGTTGATGTAGGTAATCCCAAAAGATTAAATGTATTAAGCAATATTACATCGGCAAGCATTGCTCCCACGAGCAACATCATCACTTCATTAAAAGAGAACATTTCCGGATGAAACACACCACTACGTGCCACTTCCATCATTCCGTTTGATGTTACTACACCCACAAGTATACCAATAGATGCCACAAGCAGGATAGTTCTTTTTGACGCTACTTTTGTTCCAAGTGACGCACCTATAAAATTCACAGCGTCATTTGTAACGCCTACAATCAAATCAATTACGGCTAAGATAGCCAAGACAATCAATATTACAACAAATATCGGATCCATATCTTTTTCTTATTAGTTTATATTTCAATTGATATATTATTTACATAAAGTGAATGTAAACTGAAGACCGCCCTTACGACGATTGGAAACCTTTATAGAGCCTCCGTGGAATACAATCGCATTTTTTACAATGGATAATCCCAAGCCTGTACCACCCATCTTGCGAGAGCGACCGGAATCAACACGATAGAATCGTTCAAACAACTTATTCAGATGCTCTTTATCAACACCTATACCATTATCGGCAAATTCAAACATATAACAATCCCCTTCATCGGTAGCAGTTATATATATGTCACGACCTCCCGAATATGCCAACGCATTATTGACAAGATTACTGAATATAGACTCTACAAGTGACTGATTACCGTTGATAACCATATTATCCGGAACATCAATATTTAAACGCATACGTTTTTCAGCAGGATAAATGTCCATATCTTTCTCCAAGCCTTTCAAAACGCCATTGATATTAACCTTTTCACGCTCTATACGATCACTCGCCTCCGAAATGCGCGTTATTATTGAAATATCATGCAACAAAGAGCTTAACTGCTTAACATGTCCGTAAGCATTTTCCAACAATTCGGTTAACTGCTCCTTGCTTAGACGCTCACCATTGTTTACCATAGTCTCCAAGCATGCTTGAATAGCATGTACCGGAGTTTTTATCTCATGATTGATATTATTTGTAAGTTGTTGTTTGATACGTTGCTTTTCTTGCTCTTCAAAAATAGCGGTTTCTACATTTTCATCTCGTTCCTTTCGCATTTTCTGCTCACTGATGTACATGTTCACTATAGTGCTTGATATATCACCAAGTTCATCCTGCGGGAACTCATATCTTTCGCTTACGTCAAGAGTTCCTTCCTCCGCTTTGGTTGCAAATTCTTTCAAACTTTTCACAGTCTGACCTATACGTCTGATAGCAAAATATGCTATTATATTCACAACAACAGCTATAATAGCTATTATCAAACCATATAGCCAATCTACTTGTAGTGTCTGCACCAAAGAGTCATTGTAAGGCATTGCCGAACGAACTACCACCGAATCCCCCTTGGTTGCCGAATAAAAATATATATTATCAACCGAACGTGATGCACGGCGAACGGTATAACCGTGTCCTGCATTCATAGCATCGGTAAACTCTTTTCTGTCACTATGATTTTCCAAGACAGCTTCTGCATCTGTATCATACAGAATCTTTCCCTTAAAATCAATCACCGTTATACGCACAGAATCATCCTTATTGACAGCCTTTCGGGCTTTCAAAGCATCGATGCCTCCGGCATACTCCATTTCACTCAATATCTCCGTATTGAGTACCTGCAATTGAGAATCAAGAGTCTCTATTTTAAACTCTTTCTCACGCGTATACTGCAACACAAAGAATGCAAATGTCAAAATCCATGTAAAACAGCTTATCAGCCAGAAAAGCCGTGTCTGATAACTGCCGCTACTCTTTTTTGAATCCATAGCCATAACCTTGTTTTGTAATTATATTATTTCCATATTTTCCCAATTTTTTCCTTAATCGGTTTATATTTACATCTATTGTTCTATCCACAACATACACATCCTCATCCCATACTTCATTAAGAATCTCTTCTCTGGAAAAGACTTTTCCGCAATTGGACAACAGTAATTTTAATATGCCTAATTCCTTTTTCGTAAACGGAATTTCCTCACCGTCGATATAGCATTCTTTTTTTTCTAAATCTATTTCAAGTGTCTTATATGTTATCAGTTGATTCGCTTTGTCAAGCTGTTGTCCCACACCGCTGCGTCTTAATACACTTTTCACCCTCAATAGTAATTCTTTCATAGAAAACGGTTTCTTGATATAATCATCAGCTCCGCACATAAAACCATTAACCAAGTCATTCTCCGTATCTTTTGCAGTACAAAGAATCACTGGTATGTTTTTCAGTTTCTCATCGGCACGGATTGCCGAAGTAAATTCAAAACCGCTCATTTCCTCCATCATCACATCCAGTAGGATAAGGGAATACTTATACAACGGCATTTTCAAAGCCTCTTCAGCCGAATATGCCACATCTACACAATACCCATCCAGTTCCAGATTCAATTTCAAGACATCGCACAATGTCCGTTCATCGTCAACAACTAAAACCGTTTGTCTCTCTGCCATAAAATTTTATCTATTTTGAGTACTGCAAAATTAATTTGCACATTCTTAACCATTATAACAAATTTGTAACATTTTACAATTATAACAAAACCGTAAAAATCCACCACCTTAAAGTTAACAATCTTATAACAAAAAGCCAAATCTAAAATTTATACCTATCTTTGCAACCGTAATAATTATAAACCTACATAAAATTGAAAAACAAAATTCATAGAAACCAACTTCCATCTCCTATAGCATCGGCAATTCCTATTATTTTTCTTATCACATCGCTGATAACGATGCTTGTTACCCAAGGCACTGACGCAATCTACAACAACAGTCAACTTATCTTGCTTGGTGCAGCAGCTTTAGCATTCGCTATATCACGCATATTCTATCCTTGCAGTTGGAATATGCTTAAAATAGGTCTTTACAAAAGCGCAAAGCAGATTTTACCGGCTGTACCTATTTTATTACTCATAGCTATGGTTTCAGCCACATGGATGCTGGGAGGAATTGTGCCTTCGCTTATATATTATGGGATAGAATTTATCAACCCTAAGACTTTTCTTGTGGTAACATGTGCAGTGTGTTCTGTTATATCGGTTCTTACAGGAAGTTCTTGGACTACATGTGCCACTATAGGTATTGCATTCATGGGTATAGGAACTATCATGGGATACAATGAAGCGTGGATAGCAGGAGCCGTTATTTCAGGTGCATATTTCGGAGATAAGATGTCTCCGCTATCCGATACAACTGTTTTGGCTGCATCATCAACAGGGGTAAAATTATTCGACCACATAAAGTACTTGTTCATTACCACAGTTCCTGCCATGACCATCGCATTACTTGTATATTTTCTTCTTGGTATAAATATTGATAGTAATATAGCCGAACACAACGAAGAGCTTACCATTCAGTTGGTAAAGACTTTTAACATATCACCGTGGTTACTTTTAGCTCCTGTCATTACATGCGCACTCATCATAATGCGTATAAATGTACTCATCACACTTACAATAAGTACGATTCTTGGTATTATAGGTCTTTGTATATTCGAGCCGCAATTGCTTTCAGCAATGACAAACGGCGGAAATTCTTTCATGACAATAATCAAAATCCTTATGACCAATACCTCAATAGAAACACATAATAACGTTCTTAACGAATTGGTCTCTACCGGAGGCGTTGAAGGCATGATGAATACAATCTACCTTATTTTGAGCGCAATGATTTTCGGAGGAGTTATGCTTGGTACAGGTATGCTTTCATGCATTACACGTTCCTGCTTAAAGGGAGTAAGAAGAACGACATCGGCAGTAACTACCACCGTCGGCTCAGGTCTTTTTATGAATAGTTGTACAGGCGATCAATACTTATCGATAATCATCACAGCCAACCTATTCAAGAATCTTTATAAAAAATTAGGATTGGAACCGCGATTGCTCGGACGCTCCATAGAAGATTCCGTTTCAGTAACTTCGGTACTTATTCCGTGGAACTCTTGTGGTATTACCCAATCGACAGTACTCGGTGTCGCCACTCTATCCTACCTGCCGTATTGTGTTTTTAACTATATGTGTCCCATCATGTCTGTTGTCATCGCCTATATTGGATATAAAATATCATCCTATTCTGGCTCCAATAAATGATACAATCATACGTAAATGCTCGACATCATAGAATGCCGTATAAGGTACAGCCAAAAAGGAATAACGAGGACGCTTGAACATCAGCAACAAGCATTCGTCCTTTGCCTCTATTTTTTTTATTGCATCCCACTTTATGATTTGCTCTTCTATTTCATAATCCGTCAAACTTTCTTCATCCGTAATGTCTTTTAAGATTTGTCTTTTCATCCTTATATGAATGCCTGAATCATCAAGCTCCATATCTTTTGGCAATGTGGAATAACGGCTTTCAGGAACAATGCCATAATAAACCACAACCATGAATAATATCATGGTAAACACAAGAAACAACAGAACTATGGCTACAAATATAAAATTTATATTTACTACCGACAGAGCCGCACACACTACCAACGGTAAGACGTATGCCCCCCACCACACTTTCATGTAAGCTCCCAGCGTATAGCGGATATATCTGCTTGGAGAAATATTGTTCTCTTTTATATAAATTTTCGATTCTGTCACTTTGAAGAAGTATCCATAAATGCAAAATATACAGCACCTATAAGCAATAAAAACGCCATTACGTGATTCCAGTGCAACTGTTCTCCTTTAAAAAACACTATCGTAAACACCGTAAAAATGATAAGCGTAATAGCCTCTTGCATTACCTTAAGTTGCATTAGCGTAAACGGACCTCCATTACCCACAAATCCCATACGGTTTGCCGGTACTTGGAATGCATATTCGGCAAGAGCAATCAGCCATGAAAATAAAATCACGCCATACAACGGCCAATTATTGCTGATTCCTGCCGTTTGCAACTTTAAATGTCCGTACCATGCAAAAGTCATGAAAATATTGGAAATAACCAACAATCCCACTGTCAACAGACCTGTTTGCCACATATCACCTGCCTTGATTATTTCTTATTCGATAATTCTTTTCGGCGTTGAGCCAATTTTTCATATCCCTCTCTGTATATAGCCTCATTTTTCGCTTTCATCAACTGGCTGTAACCCGTACCTTCGGCATTGTACATCTTGGCTATATTCACATAACTTTTCCCGCTGCCGCGCTTGATGGAAAATACATCGTGCTTGCGCGCTACAACAGTATCACACAATTCTGAATGACCGTTCTTGCCAAGACCGCGTAAGTCTGCAGGCACACCATTCTCTCCCAACCACACATATCGGATTTCCGAGCACGGAGGATAGCCTATTCCTATCCACATTGTTGTTAGTGACGGATCTTCTCCCTGTAGTACACCTTCAATCACCGTGGTCGCAGTAGAACTTCTGCGCGGTATAAAATCCTGATCTACCACCCATTCTTCATCACAATTAGTGAAATCCTTACACATAAGACTATGATAAAAACGACGAGATATTTCCTCTGTAAATACTGCCGGAGTTACCTTTTGCTCCTTTAAATATGGAGCAAGCGTTTCTTTCAAGTTCTGCTCACGTATATAACCATATCCTTCATCCTTACGTCCGGAATAAGAGTAATTGGTACGAGTCAATATACCGTCAGGCGAATCAGCCAAATCAAACATTCTATACGTATAGTTATTTGTCTCAAAATACCCGCCATTACCGAGAGCATCTATCACCCCAAAATTAGCTTCCACAAACATCGGACGGGACAATGTGTCAAGAAATGCCTTAAAGTCTCCCATCGTTCGGCACACCTGCAACGCTCGAGCCATCAAGAAACCCTCCTTATCCATTCTGTTTGCACTTATTGTATCATCTTTCAAGTTATATGATGCAGTGTTCATTATTGCAAATCCTGCACTGTTATATCCCATCCAAGCTTCTCTACATGCAGTATCACTGGCATTATACAAACCGATATACTCCATATTCCCGTCTTTTGCAGGAATACGCTCTACTTTATTATTCTCTTCCCCCGTGTCACGATGTTTCCATAGTAAGGGACGACCGTTCACGGTATTTTTTGCAGCAATTATTGCAGATGTGCAGGCGTATGCCCCACCAAAGGTAAACACAGCCAATATTGTCAATATAAATTTCTTCATATATAGTAATTTTATTTATTAATTTTCAAAGATAGTAAGAAAAAGCGTACATTTGCATGATAAATCTCAGAAATAAATGAAAGATTATATATTCTCGACCGAAATTGCAGTGCGAGACTACGAATTAGACTGCGAAGGTGTGGTTAATAATGCCAACTATCTTCATTATTTGGAACACACCCGCCACTTGTTCTGTGAATGGGCCGGGTTCTCATTCAAGCAGATGCAGGAGCAAGGAATAGATCCTATGCTAAACCGTATAGAAGTGGATTATAAAGTGCCTCTTCGCAGTGGAGACATCATGGAAAGCAAACTTTGGGTGGAGATGCAAGGTGTACGTTTTGTTTTTCATCAAGATATTTTCAATAAAGCAACAGGAGCGCAAGCTATTAAAGCTATCGTAAGCTGTGTGTGTACAAAGGATGGCAAGCTCACACGCGGCGAAGAACTCGCAACAGCTTTTCACAAGTTTATCCAAAAATAAGGCTTTGCTTATGCTACAAGGCGCAGATACTGATACATTGACCTACCGGATAGCTTTCGCCTCATTGCGCGGTATGGGTTACGACCTTGCTCAAAAGATATTGTCCGTAATACCCACCGAGAAGGAATATTTCGATATCCCTGAAAAAGATTTACAGGCATTACTTCAATCAAAGGTAAAAATCACCGAGCGCAACTATCGCCTTGAACAATTGGATAAGGCACGTAAAGAAATGGAATTTGTAGTCAATAATAATATTCATATTTCCTATTTTTCCGATGAAGACTACCCTACACGCCTTACCAACACTATGGATGCACCTATTTTGCTGTATTCCAAGGGGAACTGCAATCTTAATTCATCCAAGCTAATCAGTATCGTAGGTACACGGCATGCGACAATCTACGGCAAACATTTCTGCGAGACCCTTATCAGAGATCTTAAAGAATTGGTGGAAAATTTTGTTATTGTCAGTGGGCTTGCCTATGGTATAGACATCTGCGCTCACCGAGCAGCACTATCCAACGGTATCCCCACCGTTGCCGTTCTCGCCCACGGACTGAACACCATATATCCGGCAACACATCGCAAAGATGCCGTAGAAATGGTGAGAGGTAATGGAATGCTTGTCACTGACTACCGTTCATGTGACAAAATCCATCCCGGTAATTTTGTGGCACGCAATCGCATTGTGGCAGGTCTATCTGATTGCACCGTTGTCATCGAATCTGCCGAAAAAGGCGGGTCACTCATCACTGCCGGAATTGCATCGAGTTACAACCGAGATGTATTCGCTCTGCCCGGTCGTGCCAACGACATATATTCGCGAGGATGCAATAAATTGATACGCAACAATTCAGCATCTCTTATCACTTCTGCCGAGGAGCTTGTTTCTGCTATGCGTTGGGATACAATTAAATCACCTGTAGCAGCAAAACAAATGAAAATGTTTGCCGACATAACGCCCGAGGAACAGCCCATAGTGGATTATCTGCGTGAGAACAACGAAAGCCATATAAATGTGTTGTGTAACACTCTCGGCATACCCATGTCACAACTGATGAATTCTCTTATCGAATTGGAGTTCAAAGGTATTGTCGGTTCTCTTCCCGGAGCAAAATACACACTTCTTTAATTCGGTTATTATTCTATTTCCGTATCGGTAATACCGGCATCGGCTGCAATACTCTGCAATTCAATACGCAGACTCTTTGGCGTTACACTTTTATTGATTACCGTAATATAAGAATGCTGTATCTCACGTAAAATAATGTTGTCATTGAGTAATGACATATTCAAATCATTCCAATGCTTTTTATTCCAGTGCCATGCCGGAGTAATTGCTGTAAACTTTTCTCTAAGCAGTATAGCCCGCTCCGGATCGCACTTCAGAGCTATTATATCGGGATGCACAAACGATATACATGCAAATATCTTCCCTCCTATTCTGTAGACGGCATGGTCGTCACCGAAAGGTTGACATTCCTCTACCTGCGGCAAAGACACCAGAAAATCCCGTATTTCAACAATATCCATTACCTCACATCCAATTTCTACACTTAATGTCACAAAAATAACTAATTCCTACGTCATAATCGCCATTTTCATTCACAAAATATTCAGAAACAGTTTAAAATTAAAAACAGCTTCTTAGAATTTGCAAAGATGTGATTTTTTACCACATAATAGAAAAGACCTATCCCGAAAGACATTAACAGAACTTTCGGGATAAGATTACTTTAATAATTCATCACAACAAATGATTATAGTTTAAAATCTTTGTCAAATATATTTACATAAATATTTAGTTATTCCGGAAAATCACAATTCTATTCCAATTGTTTGTCTCATATGGCTGCGTCTCACTGCCAAACGCTTGTATTGTCAGCCTGCCGGAATCTACACCATATTGATTAACAAGCGCATCATATACAGCCTTTGCTCTACGTTCCGATAATTTCATATTATATTCCGAAGAGCCGGTTTCATCATCGGCATATCCGCATATTGTAACCGTTGCATCAGGATATACCTCAAGCCATTGTGCCATATTATAAACGTTAACCATTTGCTCATTGGAAATTTTCGCCGAATTTATTGTAAATCTTACCGTAGCAAGCGGCATATCGGTTTCAATCACATCTACTTCATTCACCTGTACAACAGGATCGGGACATGGCAATTGAGCTTTAGCTGCTGCTAACTCATTATTAGTTTTTGACAACTGACCTCTCAATTCATTAACTTGGTCGTTAAGATTTTGCATGTAATTCAGATAGGCGCACGGGTCGGTCTTTGTAAACGAAACACCACCTAAATTTATACTCAGGCCACCCACAGCAGTAAAGTCCACATCAACAGGTTTTCCACCCACTGTACCGTTGAAATTATCTGCATAGAATTGACTTCTTGCCTCCATGAATATATCCACATATTTGCCTGTTCTGAATCGGAATTGAATACCTGCCGATACAGGAAGTGTCCACGTATTATCCTTAATCTTTCCATTATTGGCATGCACATTAGCTGCGGCACTGTTTATATCCCACGTATATGTTCCACCCAAGCCTACAAACGGATTAATACTGAATACACGATTGGGATTTACACCTGCCACAGAGTTCATCATGTCCCACATAAAATCAAGATTCAGATTGGCATATTTAGCTTTACTGTAATTACCGTTTTCCCAATGTAATGCTCCGCCTAACGCTGAAAAGCGAAATCCCATATAAGGAGAGAACCAACGCCCTACACCGACATTCATGGCAAGCGTTATCTTCCTTTTGGCATCACCGCCGGGAAGGGAATTTTCCACAAAAGGCATATTGATTCCCGCACCGAGTTGCAAGAACCAGTTTTCGCTCCACGCAGTGCTGTATATCGGTTTGCAATCCACCTCTGTAACAGTCACATCCATGACTTCCACCATCACATCATCAGGTTGTTGGGATTGTGATTGAGCATTAATTGCCGTTGGGAGCATCATCGTCATACCTAAGGCTAAAATAAGTTGTTTCGTTTTCATCTCATTAATAAATTTAATTAAACATTATTATTTATACGTTTATCTTAATAACACTTTAACAAATGAGATGTTCAACTACTACAGCAAAACTATCCGGAATTTGGCTGAAATTATTTCGATAAGTCAATATATCATCTACGCACTCTTTAATAATCTAATATTGTTGCATAACCTCGATGTTTTTCTTCTACCGATATAGATATCTCGCAATTTTGTAGTAAATTTGCTATCTAATGAATTACCGCTTAGACCAAGAAAAACTAACATTTGATTAAAACAAGATGAAGTTCAACGAAGCAACAAGAGTTCAGATGCCGGCAATGGTGCATCTCACGCGACTGGGGTATACTTACTTTGGTAAAATTTCCGAAGAAGATGCCGGGATTGTTTATGACTCTGATACAAATATTTTAATTGAGATTTTTTGTTCTCAATTCGATAAACTTAATCCAACGCATAAAGGAGAAAGTCTTCAAATCTTGCAAGCAATAAGACAAGATTTGAAGAATGATGATTTAGGACGCTCTTTTTATTCTCGTCTTAAATCTATTTCGCCTATTCGATTAATTGATTTCGATGTTCCAAGTAATAATACTTTCCATTTTACAGCGGAATTTACTTGCAAAAACGGTCAAGATGAATTTAGACCGGATATAACTCTATTTGTGAATGGTTTGCCTCTTTGCTTCGTTGAAGTAAAGAAACCGAACAATTCCGGTGGCATGGTTGCGGAAAGCAAGAGAATGAATCTCCAGCGATTCCCTAACAAGAAATTCAGGTCTTTTATCAACATAACACAGTTAATGATTTTCTCTAACAATATGGAATACGACTCAATGGGCGGTATTGTGCCACTTCAAGGTGCGTTCTATTGTACGGCTGCGAGAGAATCCGCGCCATTCAATTGTTTCAGAGAAGAAAATCGCTCAAATGCTGATATAGCTCCATACAATAGAAACTTCCCATATAAACCTATTGATACGGAAGTTGAAAAAGCTATTTTGAAAGACTATAATTGTCAAGTTATACACACAACGCCTGAATATCAGACGAATCTAAATACCAATACTCCGACAAATCGCATTCTAACTTCGATGTGTTCACCCGAAAGATTGCTTTTTATTCTTCGATATGGCATAGCTTATGTTAAGTCTGAAAAGGAAGTTGACGGTGAAATTGAAGTAACTGACCAAAAGCACATTATGCGTTATCAGCAAATGTTCGCTTCAATGGCAATATGCGAACATCTTGACAACGGAGCAAAATCTGGTGTGGTTTGGCATACTCAGGGCAGTGGTAAAACCGCATTATCATATCACCTTACATACATTCTAAACGATTATTTTTCCAAGCAAAATAAAGTTGCAAAATTCTACTTTATTGTTGACCGCTTAGACCTACTTGAACAAGCTACACAGGAGTTTGAAGCTCGTGGATTGGTAGTTACAACAGCCAATACTCGTAGCGAGTTAATGCAACAATTCCGAAACAACCAATCACAGGAAGGTTCAAGTGGCAAACAAGAAATAACGGTTGTCAATATTCAACGCTTTGCCGAAGATAAAGAAAAGATAACACTGCCGCAATATGCAACAAATCTTCAACGTGTATTCATTCTTGATGAAGCTCATCGTGGCTATCGCCCCGGTGGTTGTTTCCTTGCTAATTTATTTGACGCAGATCCTAATTCAATTAAGATTGCTCTTACAGGAACGCCCCTTTTAAAAGATGAAAGGGCTACCGCCTCCGTGTTCAGTAATTATTTTCACACTTATTACTACGACCGTTCTATTGCCGATGGCTATACATTGAAAATAATTCGCGAAGATATTGAAACTTCGTACAAGGAAAAACTTACCCAAGTAATGGATAAGTTAGAGCATCTTGTTCAAAAGAAAGATGTTCAAAAATCAATGATTATTGAACACGAAAACTATGTAAAAGAACTTATTCGCTACATAATATCCGATCTTTCGCGTTTCCGCATACAGCATGGAGACAATACTCTTGGTGGAATGATAATATGCGAAACAAGTGGTCAAGCACGTAATATTGCCGCTTATTGGGACGAAGTTCAGAGCGAAATGAACAAGTCGGCATCAATGCCTACTCGCATTCGAGCTCGCCTTATTCTTCACGATACAGATGATAAAGAAACGAGAAAACAAATTGTAAAAGATTTCAAAAAAAATATGACTGTCGATGTGCTTATAGTATTTAATATGCTATTAACTGGTTTTGATGCACCTCGACTTAAACGTCTTTATTTCGGAAGAAAACTCAAAGAACACAATTTATTACAAGCACTAACACGAGTAAATCGACCATATAAAAATAACCGATATGGTTTTGTGATTGACTTCGCCGATATTAAACGTAATTTCGATGAAACAAACGAAGCATATCTACAAGAACTCAATCGTTTCAATGACCCTGAAGAAACCGGAACAAACATTGCCGATACTTTTACTCAAGTTCTTGAAAATCCACAGGAAATCTTAGATATGATGCGTGATATTCATGATACTCTTTTTGAATATACTACTGATAATGTTGAAGAATTCAGTTCGGAAGTTTCAACCATTCAAGACAAAAAAGTTTTGCTCGAACTTAAAAAAGCCCTTGAAGCAGCCCGTGATTGTGGAAACCTTGTACGTACTTTTGGCAATGACGAATTAAAAGAAAAATTCGCACAGGTAGAGTTGACAAAACTCCCTGATATGCTCAAAGAGGTTCAGCATCACATTTCAATTATCAACCAAAAGGAAGCCTTTTCTACAAATGAGGAAACGAGCATCATTGTTAATGAGGCGATGCAAGATATTGAATTTACATTCTCCAAAATTGGAGAGGAAGAACTTAAAATCATTTCAGGAGGTAGAGAACTTAAAAATAAATGGCGTGATACAATACACGCATTTACCGAGAATATCGACCCCGATGATCCCGAATTTATTACACTTCGGGACGCTTTCACTGAACGCTTCAAAGAACATGGGTTTGTGATTGATTCAATCGCCAAATATAATGAAGAAACCGCTGCACTTGATTCTATTATTTCAAGATTGAAAACAATTCAAATCACGAATAACAATTTGCTCAAAAAATATAATGGAGACGCAAAGTTCGCTCGCGTTCATAAGCGTATTAAAGAAGTAAACACAGAAAGGAAAGCCCAAAACAAAAGTCCATTGTTTACATTCTCGGATAGTGAAATTTGCATCATTCTCAAAATGATAAAAGACGAAGTCGATACAAAGGTGTACGATAGAAATGATATACTCAAAAAGGACGCTTATTTTGAGCAGACCGTTCTAACTACGGTTTCGGATATGTTGTATCACTTCCCACAAATATCTGATGTGGCAACTTTTGAAGATTACGACTTCGTAAAAAATGGTATTGCTCGCCAATATCTCAATCAATATAACGCAACTTACCCGGCATAAATTATGGATATAAAAGAAGAAACAATACGCCTTATTGACGATTTAAAAGCTACTTGCCAATCCTATGGTCTTGGCAATGACGGTAACGAATATAAAATCATCACTCAGATATTTCTATATAAATTTCTGAATGATAAATTCGGCTATGAATTAAAACGTGCAAAGAGCCGATATGTGGATAAGATTCGCAATTCAGAACAATGGGAGACTGCATTTTCTGAATTGTCTGATACCGAAAGACAAATGCTAATGATTGCTTTGCCACCCGAATCTTTAAAACTGCAACCACAACATCTGCTATCCACATTGTGGAATCAGTCAAGTCGTGGCGACTTTGACACGATTTTTGATGCTACAATGACAGATATTGCCGAGCAAAATCTTGACATTTTCTCTACTCAAACCACTCAAAACACCAAAATTCCATTATTTGAGAAACTTACGCCTTACGTTACAGACTCCGACCAACGCTCGGCTTTCGCTCGTGCTTTGGTTGATAAACTTGTAAATTTCTCATTTGAAAAGGCGTTTTCGGGTGGCTATGATTTCTTTGCTACTATCTTCGAATATCTTATCAAAGATTATAATACAGCCGGTGGTGGTAAATATGCCGAATATTACACGCCACATGCCATTGCGACAATTATGGCTCGCTTGCTTGTTGGAAATGACGAAAATCTGCATAACATAGAGGCTTACGACCCATCGGCTGGAACCGGTACATTGTTAATGGCTCTTGCCCATCAAATTGGCAATAGTAAATGCACAATTTTTGCACAAGATATTTCGCAACGAAGTAACAAGATGCTAAAACTTAACCTATTGCTAAATGGTCTTGTCACATCACTCGACCATGCAATACAAGGAGATACTCTCGTTGCTCCTTATCACAAAAATGATAACGGAACTGCTTTGCGACAATTTGACTATGTGGTTTCAAATCCACCATTCAAAATGGATTTCTCCGATACTCGCGAAAAAATTGCGGCTCAGCCGGCTCGTTTTTGGGCAGGAGTCCCAAATGTTCCCGGCAAGAAAAAAGAGAGCATGGCAATTTATACTTGTTTTATTCAACACGTGATTAATTCTCTAAAAGAGAATGGCAAAGGTGCTATAGTTATTCCAACAGGCTTTATTACCGCAAAAAGCGGAATAGAGAAAAATATATTGAAACACATCGTGGATAATCACATTGTATATGGAGTTGTATCTATGCCCTCTAATGTGTTTGCCAATACAGGTACAAATGTGTCTGTATTGTTTTTCGACAAGTCAGCAAAACGAGAAACTGTTGTACTTTTAGATGCCTCAAAACTTGGTGAAAAAATCAAGGTTGACGGCAATCAAAAAACAGTGCTTCACGATGAAGATGTAGAAAAGATTATATCCACTTTCCGTAATGCCGAGCCGGTTGAAGATTTCTCGGTTGTGGTTACTTATGATGACATAAAAGAGAAAAACTATTCTCTTTCTGCCGGTCAATATTTCGACATCAAAATTGAATATGTTGATATTACCGAAGATGAATTTAACGAGCGTATGGCAAACTACAAGAATGATTTAACTCAAATGTTTGAAGAAAGCCACCGCTTGGAATCGGAAATTTTAAAACAATTAGATAGCTTAAAATTTAACGGTTTATAACCTATTTGATTAAAATATGAGCTTGAAAAAATATAAACTTGGCGAATTGATTGAAGTTACAAGAGGTGCAAGTTTGAGTGGCGAATTTTATGCTACAAAAGGAGAATATATTCGATTGACTTGCGGTAACTTTGATTATAGGAATAATTGTTTCAAAGAAAATACATCTAAAGACGATTTGTTTTATACAGGTTCATTCCGACCTGAATTTCTAATGAACAAAGGAGATATTATTACACCATTGACCGAGCAAGCAATAGGCTTGCTCGGCTCAACGGCGTTTATTCCTGAAAGTGGCAAGTATATTCAAAGTCAAGATGTCGCCAAGATTGAGTGTAACGAAGAATTGTTAGACAAAACTTTTGCTTTTTACTTAATTTCCTCGAATTTAGTAAAGAAGCAACTAAGTGCCGGTGCTCAGCAAACAAAAATTCGCCATACTTCGCCCGATAAAATCAAAGATTGCACCGTTTGGATTCCGAATATTTCAGAACAAAAACGAATTGGTAATATTTTCTCGTCTATTGACCGAAAGATAGAAATCAATCGTGAGATAAATCGCAATTTATCTCAGTCGGCTTAACCGAAACTTGCCCATTCATCAACAAGGGCAATAATTCATCGCGTTGCTTAATTAAAGATTCTATTTGAAGGCTATTCTCGCTTTGTTGTTTTAAGAGAGGTTCACAAAGTTTATTGAATTGTTCCAATATTAAATCCTCTGGTTTCAAGATTGCAATAGAATCTATTTGTTCACTACTAATATTAGGTTGAGCACAACCACTCGCAATTTGAAATACTTGTTCTCTAAAATATTCTTGTTTTAGAGAATTAAATAGATATCCTAACTTTGTTAAAGGGTTATTACCTAAATCAAATTTTCCGACACGTTGATTTACTAAATACTTTTTTTGAGATATAGCAAATTTCCCGATAGTTGCTCCTGTCATAGCTATAACCAAATCAAATTTATTGGCAATGAATTGTGGGTTTTCAAATCCATATATTGATTGACTATCCGTCATATCTAAGGCATAATTTTCTTGAATGTTACCAATTTTTATAACAGGCAATCCTTTATAACCAAAGTCTTTTGACTTAAAAGCATATCCGCCTTTACATAAAGCATACTTTCCAATATGCATACTACTCCAGCCTTTAGGTATTTCTCGTTTGAGTTTATCATTCCAGACCATTTCTCCACCCGATGATTTGTAGGGTTTGCCGTTTTCATCTGGGAAGTCAAACTGCACAAACCAATAATCGTAGAGTTGCTTGGCTTGAGCTTCTAAATTGCGATTTATCTCACGATTAATAGCAATTTTTTGATTTATTGAAATAATCAAATTACCGATACTTTCTTCTTCTGATGATAGTGTCGGTATTTTATATCGCATAATTTGGTCTTTATCTCCACGAGGCATTTTGCTTCCTTTTGCTCCTTTCATTGCATAGTCAAAAAAACTATCTTGCAATAAAACTGCATACAAAAAATTACTTGAGTGTCCTTCTTTTGCCCTAAACACTAATACATCTGAAGAACACCCCCCGTCACAATCAGCATACCACACTTTTTTTAGATATGGTCTAATATTAGCAACTAATACATCTCCCTTTCTGTAATGAGTTAAAGAACACTCGTTTGGAGGAAGATTTATTGCAAAATCTCTACCTTTTTTATTTTGTAGAATATTGTCTGTTGTAATGTAATTTTCAATTTGAACATTACAACTACTAATTTTATCGTTTACAAAATATGCTAAATCGGAAAGTTTCATCTTTGCAGTCGTTTAGACCAATTCGGTCAATTTATTCGTTTTTTCTGTTTTGCTGTGTGTTATCGTGTTGCTCCAAGAAGAAGCGTTTTTGTTGTTCTATTTCTTTACGCAACTCTTCTTCGGTAGGCATATAAGCCATATATTTTGCTGCATATAACTGTTCGCTATCGTGTAAAACGGAATATTTGGCAATTGTTTTGTCTGTGTCAGTGCAAAGAAGTACACCAATAGTCGGGTTGTCATCTTCGCCTTTTACCAAGTCGTCATACATACGCACATACATATCAAGTTGCCCTACATCGGCATGTGTTAATGCATGTGTTTTCAACTCGAAGATTACAAACCGTTTCATTCGGTAGTTGTAGAAAACGAGGTCGGCATAAAAATCGCCTAAATCGGTGCGAATATGTTTCTGGCGATCTACAAAGGCAAAGCCACGCCCAAGCTCCATGATGAATTGTTGCAAATTATCTATCAGAGCCTGTTCAAGCTCGGTCTCGGAATAGTTGCTATATCTATTAAATCCAAGAAATTCTGCAACTAACGGATTCTTGATATATGCTTCGGGAGAAGATTTCTCAACTACTATCGGGGTCGGCAAGGGTAACTGCTCTCTTTGAGATGCCAATCTGCGACCATAGTATTGAGTAGTTATGTTTCGTTCTAAAGTTCGTACACTCCACATATCTTCCGAAGCTTCTTTCATATAGCAAAATCTTGCTTCTTCATCTTCAACGTGTATCAGCAAACGAATATGTGACCACGATAGATTTTGCACACACGTGTGCAAAATCTTGCTATTAGGGAATGCTAAATAGAATTTACGGTAATATGCAAGGTTGCGTTTACCATACCCTCCGCCATAGCTTAATCGAAGTTCTTCCGCCAACGCAGGGATGATTTTCTTGCCATATTGAGCGCGAGCGAATCCGGACTGTTCTTCTTCTACAATGCGTTTACCTATATTCCAATACGTGAAAATAGCTGCATTTGCCACAGCTGTAGAAGCTGTAGCTATTCCATTATCGATTATCTTTCGAATGTCATTGACAAACTGTCGGTTTATAACAATATCGTTGCTCATGGTGTTAATGCATTTTAGAATACAAATATACAACAAATTAACCAATAAATCGGCGATGTGCAATCTTTACATTGTTTTGATTGACCATAGCATAATGTAAAGTCGTATCAATCTTGACATGTCCAAGTAGTTTTTGCACCTGTTCAATCGGCATACCTTTGTCAATAGCCATAGTTGCAAGTGTGCGACGGAATTTGTGTGGGTGTATTCGGCAAACCTCGGCTTTAATACCCAATACTCGCAATCTGACTTCAACACCGCTTATAGATAAGCGAGTGTGGGGTGAATTAAGAGTAACGAATAATGCCGGGTTATTATCTGTTCGTGATTCAAGATAGTGACGAAGATGTATCTTTGTGCGAGCATTGAAATATACCGTTCGTTCTTTATTCCCTTTTCCTAACACAACACATTGTCGCTCCTGAAAATCAATATCGGCTCTGTTGATTTTCACAAGTTCGCCTACACGCACTCCGGTAGAAACAAGGAAGTCGATAATTGCAAGATCGCGAATTTCAGTACAATTATCTCGCAATATTTCAAGGTCTTCATCACTGATAACTTCTTTTACTAAAGTTTCGGTGCGAATTTTATGAATACGCCTTACCGGACTTTTCACAATATAATCCTCGTCTTCAAGCCACGCAAAGAAACTCGAAAATATGCGACGGATATTGTCGATTGTTACTTTGCTTGAATTGTTCTTTGCCTGAAAATCTGATAGATACTTGCGAATATCGTTAGTATCGATATTTCGTAACTCCGTAGCTGTTTTTTTGAGAAACAAGCGAATTGTATTCTCATAGTATTTGAGTGTCTTGGCAGAACACCCCTCAATGCGTTTAGCCGAGATAAACGAATTGAGTAATTCTTCGTTTTCTTTCTCTGTTCGCAATTCCTTGGAACGGCACACGATTAAATCATAATCGGCAAGCACTTCGTTAATTGTATCTTGCAATACATCTAATTGGTGTTGAAAAACAATCACCCAATTTTTCAATAATTGAATGTACGATTTTACTTTTCATAAAGAGTTTTCCTTTTAATATAACTCTAAATACCGATAAATCGCAATTTATCTCAGTCGGCTTAACCGAAACTTGCCCATTCATCAACAAGGGCAATAATTCATCGCGTTGCTTAATTAAAGATTCTATTTGAAGGCTATTCTCGCTTTGTTGTTTTAAGAGAGGTTCACAAAGTTTATTGAATTGTTCCAATATTAAATCCTCTGGTTTCAAGATTGCAATAGAATCTATTTGTTCACTACTAATATTAGGTTGAGCACAACCACTCGCAATTTGAAATACTTGTTCTCTAAAATATTCTTGTTTTAGAGAATTAAATAGATATCCTAACTTTGTTAAAGGGTTATTACCTAAATCAAATTTTCCGACACGTTGATTTACTAAATACTTTTTTTGAGATATAGCAAATTTCCCGATAGTTGCTCCTGTCATAGCTATAACCAAATCAAATTTATTGGCAATGAATTGTGGGTTTTCAAATCCATATATTGATTGACTATCCGTCATATCTAAGGCATAATTTTCTTGAATGTTACCAATTTTTATAACAGGCAATCCTTTATAACCAAAGTCTTTTGACTTAAAAGCATATCCGCCTTTACATAAAGCATACTTTCCAATATGCATACTACTCCAGCCTTTAGGTATTTCTCGTTTGAGTTTATCATTCCAGACCATTTCTCCACCCGATGATTTGTAGGGTTTGCCGTTTTCATCTGGGAAGTCAAACTGCACAAACCAATAATCGTAGAGTTGCTTGGCTTGAGCTTCTAAATTGCGATTTATCGGTATTCTTAGACACTTGGCAAGTACTTCCGGATATAACAATCTTTTACATTGAACCATTTGGAATGTTTTCGCCTTGGAGCAAATCAAGAGGTTTAATTTTTTATAAATCAGAGAGGCGCAATGGCGAGATAACCGCCATTGCACCTCTTTGATTAGCAATCTATTATCAGTATCAATACTGATTTGCAACGGATAATACTACTTCGCTTAAAGTGGGATGAGCATGAACCATATCCTTTAAGTCATCGATTGTCTTATCACAATTCATTAAAGCCGCCACTTCCTGAATCAAATCGGCAGCATGCGCACCAAGAATATGACACCCCAATACCTTACGCGTATCGGCTGAAACCACCATTTTCAGAATGCCATCGGTTTCATTCATCGCTACCGCTTTCCCATTTGCTCTAAAAAACGATTTCTTCACCACAACATCTATGCCGTTTTCCTTACAATAAGCCTCCGTAATACCTACCATTGAGACTTCGGGTGACGTAAATATAGCTGATGGCATAATATCCAAACGTATATTATCACATTCACCCAATATTGCATTAACTGCTCGCTTTCCTTGGAATGATGCAGCATGTGCAAGCATACAACGGGCATTTACGTCACCTATTGCATATACGCCGGGAATATTGGTCTTCATATTGTCGTCTACGCATATACCTCGTGACGAAAACTCAACTCCGGCAGCAGTAAGTCCTTGAGGTACACACGGCGCACGCCCTACAGCCATAAGCACTTTTTCGCTTTGCAATTGTAACTGCTTACCTTTCTGTTCATAGCTTATCAATGCCATACCGTTGCCACTGTCACGGATTGATGTAACTGCTGCGCCGACATTCACGACAATTCCTTTTTTTATTAAAGCCTGTTGCAAACGTTTCGCGATGTCGCCATCAAAATTGGGAACAATCTCTTTGCAGAACTCCACAATAGTTACTTCTACTCCGAAACTGTTAAAGATAGAAGCAAATTCTAATCCGATTACGCCACCTCCTATTATACACAAACTTTTAGGAAGTTCCTGCATATCAAGAATTTCATCGCTGGTAAGTACAAAGGGCATTTCAGCACCTTCTACCGGTAATAACTTAGGCATGGAACCCGTTGCGATAATCATATTATCACATTCATATTCTTCACCACGGCACAACACAATTCTTGGAGATACTATAACCGCCTCTCCTTGAACCAATGTTATGCCGGGATGTTTCAATGCCATAGCCACTCCCTCACGCAATTGCGAAACGACCTCATTTTTACGCGCAATCATTTTTTGGAAATCCACCGTGTAGCCTGCGTTACTTATACCATATACATCAGCCTCTTTTATTTGATTGACAACATCTGCATTTTTACATAAGGTCTTGGTTGGGATACAACCTCGATTCAAGCATGTCCCGCCCAATTCTTGTGATTCTAAAATTGTCACTGTCAGTCCTCGTGAAGCAGCATAATGGGCTGTTTCATAACCTCCGGGACCGGCTCCTATTATAATCAAATCAGTTTTCATGCCTCTGTATCAGTCATGAGTTCACGATACGTAACAATAGGGTGAGTTGCTGCAAGAGTATCGTCAGGACGACGCACAGGCGTATTATGCGGTGCAGCCTTGACCATCTCCGGGTCTTCTGCCGCTTCATGCGCAATCTTTCTCATCACCGCAATGAAATCATCAAGAGTAGCCTTGCTTTCATTCTCACACGGTTCTATCATCAGCGATTCATGGAACAACAGCGGGAAATATATCGTCGGGGCATGGAAACCATAATCCAACAATCTTTTCGCTACGTTCATCGTGGTAACGCCCTTACTCTTATCTTTCAGACCGTCAAAGACAAATTCATGCTTGCAAACCACATCGATCGGAAGCTCATATACATCTTTCAATGAATCCTTTATGTAGTTAGCATTCAAAGTCGCAAACGGTCCTACATACTTCAAGTTCTCTTTTCCTAATGAAAGTATATAAGAATAAGCCTTTAGCATTACACTGAAATTTCCTATAAAGGCAGACACCGAGCCAAGCGCATCCTTGTCATTGTCTATATAGAATTTTCCATCATCCGACTTTTTTACATGAGGATTCGGCAGGAACTTCTCCAATCCGGCACGCACACCCACCGGTCCGGAACCGGGTCCTCCTCCTCCATGAGGAGTTGAAAACGTCTTATGCAGATTGATGTGCATCACATCAAATCCCATATCTCCGGGACGGCACTTGCCTAAAAGCGCATTCAGATTAGCCCCATCATAATACAACAATCCTCCGCATTCATGCACAAGATTGGCAATTTCCGGTATACTACGTTCAAAAATACCCAACGTATTTGGGTTAGTCATCATTATAGCAGCGACCGTATCGTCCAGATGAGCTTTCAAATCCTCTACATCGATTGTACCGTCCGAAAGACTCTTAACCTGCACGACTTTCAATCCACACACTGCTGCACTGGCAGGATTAGTGCCATGCGCAGAATCAGGCACGATAACATTCACTCGCTTATAATCACCGCGGCTGTTGTGATACGCCCTGATTACCATAAGTCCGGTAAGTTCGCCATGCGCCCCCGCAAACGGATTCAATGTAAACTCACTTAAACCGGCTATTTCAGAAAGGCTTTTTTGAAGGTTATAATAGACTTCAAGTGCTCCTTGCACCGTACTGCCACCCTGCAATGGGTGAAGCGTCGTAAAAGCAGGCAGATTGCTTATCTCTTCATTAACCTTAGGGTTATATTTCATGGTACACGAACCCAAAGGATAGAATCCGGTATCAACACCGAAATTATTATTGCTCATATTTGTGTAATGGCGCACAACCGTCAATTCATCGACTTCAGGTAATGCCATTTTTTCACTACGCCGCAATGAAGAGGGCAGAGAATCGATATTATGCTCCGAGAACTCATTTTTAGGCAAAGAGTACCCCACTCTACCTTCTTTGCCCAACTCGAATATCAATTTTCCATAAAATGTACTGTTCATAATCGTTTAGGCTTTAAATTGTTTAACAATATCTACCAGTCGGTCTATTTCCGCCTTACTGCGCATCTCTGTTACACAAAGCATCAGTTTATCATCGGCTATCTTGACACCGGCTAAGATTCCTTGCGATTCACATTCCGCTTGCAGTTTATCAATATCAAGGGCTGTTTTTACCACAAATTCATTCAAGAAAGATTTTTCAGGGTATGCAAGTTCAAAGCAACCGGTAGCACAAAGTTTGTCTGCCAAATAATGCGCACCGCTATATCCGAGTTCATTCACCTCCTTTAAGCCCTTTGCTCCCATTAACGAAAGATATATTGTTACATACAATGCCATCAAACTCTGATTTGAACAAATATTGCTCGTTGCCTTTTCTCGGCGTATATGCTGTTCACGAGCTTGTAAAGTAAGCACAAAAGAGCGTTTGCCGTTTATATCCTTGGTTGCGCCAACTACACGCCCCGGCATCTTCCTTATAAGTGATTTCCTTGTACATAAGAATCCCACATAAGGTCCTCCGAAAGACATCGGGATGCCAAGACTTTGTCCATCACCGGCTGCAATGTCGACATCCCATTCACCGGGTGACTTAATTACACCCAATGCCGATGCTTGGCAATTCATTACAAACAATGCTTTCTGAGCATGACAAGCATTAGCCCAACCGGTATAATCTTCAAGGATACCGTAATAGTTAGGAGACGCAACGATGACACCTGCCACATCACCGGCAACAAGTTTGGTTTCAAAATCCGTTTTATCGGTAACTCCGTCACATTCCGCTATATACTCCAAGTCGATTCCTTGATACTTAGCATAAGTCTCAACTACGACCTTTACATTTGGGTTCAATGTAGATGACACCAGAACCTTATTCTTCTTTTTTGCCGAACTCACTGCCATCATCATCGCCTCAGCCGTAGCTGTAGCTCCATCATACATTGAAGCATTCCCCACTTCCATTCCGGTCAGTTCCGTCATCATTGATTGGAATTCAAAAATATATTGAAGTGTTCCCTGAGAAATCTCCGCTTGATAAGGAGTGTACGATGTCAAAAATTCAGAACGACTTATTATGTGAGAAATCACAGCCGGCGAATAATGGTCATAGCATCCGGCTCCCGCAAAACAAGTCAAAGTCTTGTTTTTTGCGCCAAGTTCGGCAAAAAAACGGCGCAACTCCACCTCACTCATTTCGCTCGGCAAATCATATTCACGCTTAAATTGGATTCCCTCCGGAATTTCATCAAAGAGTTCATCCAAAGAGCGTTTCCCGCACTCCTTGAGCATTTCTTCCTGCTCGGCAACAGTGTGCGGAAAATACTTATAATTCATATTTTTTGAGCTGTTAAATTAATGTTCAATACATTTCGCATAAGCTGCTGCATCCATAAGGTTTTCCACCTCACCCGGATCGCTTAACTTCACTTTGATAATCCAATTAGCATAAGCATCCTTATTGATTGCGCCAGGATCACTGTCAAGAGCCTCATTTACCTCAACGATTACACCACTTATCGGAGAATACAAATCACTTGCAGCCTTTACACTCTCCACTGCACCAAATTCTTCTCCGGCAGTAACCTCATCGTCTACTTCAGGCATATCGACATATACTACATTACCCAATTGTTCCTGTGCATAATCGGTAATGCCCACATATCCATATTCACCTTCTATCTTTACAAACTCGTGAGACTCTGCATAGTAAAGTCCTTCTAATATCTTGCTCATAGTTATTTATTTTATTTGGTTTATAATTATGTTATTTCTTATAGCTTTTCTTATAGAATTTACGCGCAACAATAGTTCCGTCAAATACTTTCTTGCGTATTTTCACTTTCACAGGGTCGCCCATGTTGGCATATTTTGAATCAATAAGTGCCAACGCTACGCTCTTATCTACCGAGATACAACGGTAACCGGTAGTTACGTGTCCTATCACATCTTCTCCTGAAAGTACTTCATAACCATGACGCGGAATAGCCTTGTCATGCAACTCTATTCCAACCAATTTACGTGGCGCACCTTCTTCTTTCTGTTTCTTTACTACATCTTTACCAATGAACTCCTCCTTGTCGGTTTTCACAAAAATTCCAAGACAAGCTTCTATCGGTGTTATTGTTTCACTCAGTTCATCACCATACAAAGGCAATCCTACTTCAAAACGAAGAGTATCCCTACATCCCAATCCGCATGGAGCCACCTTTCCTGTTTCTATCAGTTTATCCCAGAATTTACACGTCAAAGCATGACTTGCATATATTTCAAATCCGTCTTCTCCCGTATATCCCGTTCGGCTGATGATTATAGTCTCTCCTTCATATTCCAATTGCTTAAATGTATAAAACGCCAAATCTGAGCATGGAATACCCAATATGCTTTCAATATGAGTTTCCGATTCAGGACCTTGCACAGCTATTTCGCCATAATAATCACTTTCGTGGACGATTTCCACATCATATCCTTCGCTATTCTGTCTAATCCATTCAACGTCCTTATCGATATTACCCGCATTTATAACAAGGAAAAAATCATTTTCCCCGCGTTTATACACAAGCAAGTCATCAACTGCGCCTCCGGTAGGATATAACATCAACCCATAATATATTTTACCTACAGGAGCATTAGCAATGTCATTTGTAAAAATATGATTTACATATTTCTCTGCATCAGTGCCTTTTATTGTTACCTCACCCATGTGCGACACGTCAAAAACACCACAACGACTTCTCACTGCATTATGTTCCTCTACAATGCCGGAATACTGAATGGGCATATCAAATCCACCAAACGGACTTATCAATGCTCCCAATTCCACATGTTTGTCATAAAGACAGGTTCTCTTATTCACTTCCATATCTGTATTTAGATTAAAATTAATTTTATTAATTGGTCGTTTGTCATATTCAATATAATCTCACCTACACTAACATCCTCCAACGCCTTTCTCACCGAATTTTCATTATATGGCATACCTATCAAGCGATTAAGCAATCGAGCATCCATATCACCTCGGATAAAAAAGTCACCCATCAGATTTATCCTTCTTATAACACCTTTCTTTACTTCTATTAAAACCTTGAAATTTCCTACACCGTCAATATGCTCTTCCTTATCTATATTGCAATAAGGATTGTTTCCAAAAATAAACTCATCGGAAAGATACATACGTTCCATTGACATTATTTCCGCCTCGGCTCCACTATCCAATACCAAAGTTTCATCACAAAGTTTCTCCCTTACAGCATCCTTAAAGTCATCAATGGATATATCCAGAAAATTCTTCAAGACCGTAATTCTGCCCTTAACGGAATCCACTCCCTTTGAAGTTAATTTTACGGTTGAAGGAGTTATAGCATTTATCATGTTATCCATATCAGTATCATAAAGCATCGTTCCATGCACTATACTTTTGCCTTCGACATGGTAAAACGCATTACCTGAAATTTTCTTACCTCCAGCCGTAATATCATTGCGTCCTGTAGCCTCAGCCGGTACACCCAACGAGTTAAGTGCATCTACCACTTTCCCCAAATAGCAGGCATAAGCATTAGCTACATTATAAGAGCTTGTTATATAAGAAAACATAATATTTCCCTTATCGGCATAGACACAGCCACCTCCGCTTTTCCTACGGTAAGTTGCAATTCCTTTACTTTTACAATAAGGCAGATTAACTTCTTTTTCAATCAATTGGTTTCTACCGAAAATTACAGTCGGTTCTACTTGCCACATAAAAAAAGCCTCGTCTAAATCAAGATGCTTCGCAACGTATTCTTCCATTGCGAGATAGAATGGAAGCTTATGCGTCTTGTCATCAGCGAGACCTATATATTTCATTGGTATCCAATAGTTAAGTTTACTTTATGCAAATATAGATATTATTTCATATTCCGACACTATGAATATGACCTGTTTTACAGCATAAAAAAAGAATGAGACGTAAATAAATTCTACGCCTCATTTCATCTATGCCTATCAGTCTGTTATTTCAACCCATTATCTGCCAAATATCGTTCAGCATCCATTGCCGCACGACATCCCATTCCTGCCGCAGAAATAGCTTGACGATAATGAGGATCGGCAACATCACCGGCAGCAAACACACCGGGTATATTAGTCTTGGTGGATGCTCCTTCTGTCACAATGTAACCGTTCTCGTCAAGCGTAATCTGTCCACCAAGGAAATCGGTATTGGGTTTATGTCCTATGGCTAAGAAGAAACCGTCTATGGCAATATCAAGTGTCTCTTCCTGTGGAGTTCCTTTATGCTTAACCAAATGTGCGCCTTCAACACCATTATCACCATACAGACCTACAGTATTGGTATTGAACAATACATGTATATTCTCTTTATTCAGCACTCTGTCCTGCATAACCTGCGATGCTCGCAAATGATCCTTACGCACTATCATATACACTTCTTTTGCAAGACTGCTCAGATACATAGCTTCCTCACAAGCTGTATCACCGCCTCCTACAACAGCTACTGTTTTTTTTCTATAGAAAAAACCGTCACAAGTAGCACATGCCGACACTCCCATCCCGGCATATTTCTTTTCATCGTCAAGCCCTAAATACTTTGCCGATGCACCTGTAGCTATAATTACGGTATCGGCATATAGTACCTTTCCTCCTTCTACTACAGCTTTGAATGGACGCACGGAAAAATCAACCGTCTCAATAAATCCATCGCGAATATCAGCACCGAAACGCTCAGCTTGCGACTTCATGTCATTCATAATGTCAAACCCTCCTACACCTTCGGGATAGCCCGGAAAATTCTCAATTTCAGAAGTTGTGGTTAATTGTCCTCCCGGCTGCATTCCTTCATACAGAACAGGAGCCAAATTTGCTCTGGATGTATATATCGCAGCCGTATATCCTGCCGGTCCGGAGCCTATTATCAAGCATTTTACTTTTTCTGTCTCCATTTTATCTTATTTTTATTAATTATCTTAAATCTATTATCGGTGTCCCTTTCGGTATCATCTTATCATCAAAAACAAATGCTGATGAAGATATGTTTTCATTTATTCTATAATTGCTGAATTGAATGATTTGGACATCATCATCTGTCATTAAAGCTTTCACTTCAATAATTCTGTTATTCTTCTTATTGATTTTAAGCTGAATGTTTTTTATATCGGCACTCTTATTTTTTGCAATAAGATTCACAACATAATTGTTTCCACCATTTGATTTCAGGGTTGCATTATAATTTGCAGAATAATCCATCACAGCCAAATACGGATTATTCAGTTCCAATGTTTCCAATGACGGTTCCAGAATATTAACCTCACCGGTAGCAGTTGAATATATCCACTGTGTTTTCCCGTCATACCAGCATTTGAAATCATTAGTCAGTACACAAAATTTCTTTCCACTCATGAGTATACTGCCTTTAGCATTCATTTGAGATGAAGACATCACAAAATCGGCTTTTATATTCTTAGCACGACTGAAATCCTGCTGTACTTTACTCATTACAGCATCTGCAGTTTGTGCTTTTACAGGCAGAAAAAATATTGCAAGTAACAGTAATAACAGAAATTTCTTCATATACATTTTTTCTTTAATTACCGATAATACTTCCAAGCTGAATGGAATCTACAAGAACTTTCCTCGGCTTTCCTCCCTGTGAAGGTCCTACAATACCTGCAGCTTCCATCTGATCCATGATTCTTCCGGCTCTATTATACCCTATCCCATAGCGGCGTTGCAATGAGGATGTCGATGCAGTCTCTCCTGAAACAATAAATGCCGCAGCCTCTTCAAACAGCGGGTCTCTGTCATTTAAATTAACGGCAGAAGAACCTCCTCCTTCTTCAGCGTTTTCTTCCGGAACATAAGGCGGTAACTCATAAGCTGCTCCGTAGCCAATCTGGTCGGCTATATAATCGCAGATTTGCTCCACTTCAGGCGTGTCAACAAAGGCACATTGAATACGTTCCATTACGCCTCCCGAAGAGAACAACATATCACCCTTTCCTACAAGTTGCTGCGCTCCTGAACAATCAAGGATTGTACGACTATCCACCATCTGTGTAACACGGAATGCTACACGTCCGGGGAAGTTTGCTTTAATAATACCGGTTATCACATTGGTAGACGGGCGTTGGGTAGCTATTATCATGTGAATACCTATCGCACGAGCCTTTTGCGCAATACGAACGATAGGACGTTCCACATCCTTGCCTGCCTCCATTATCAAATCACAGAATTCGTCAATAATCACAACTATATACGGCAAAAAACGATGTCCCTTTTCCGGATTCAGTTCTCTATTGATAAATTTACTGTTATATTCCTTAATATTTCTTGCACGGGCATTACTTAAAAGCATATAACGGCTTTCCATCTCCGTAACCAATGAATTAAGCGTAGCTACTACCTTCGATGAATCGGTTATAATACACTTCTCTTCATCAGGCAGTTTGGCAAGATAATGATTTTCCAGTACACCATACAGACTGAACTCAACCATTTTCGGGTCAATCAGTACAAATTTCAATTCAGCCGGATGCTTTTTATAAAGCAATGAAGTAACAATAGCATTCAAGCCTACAGATTTTCCTTGCCCCGTTGCTCCGGCAACCAACAAATGCGGCATCTTAGCCAAATCAGCCAAGAACACTTCGTTCGAAATAGTACAACCCAAAGCCATCGGCAACTCATATTTGCATTCTTGGAATTTCCTTGAACCTATAACAGAACGCATCGAGACCGTTTGAGGGTCTTTATTAGGAACTTCAATACCTACCGTTCCTCGTCCGGGTATCGGAGCTATAATTCTAATGCCAAGTGCTGCCAAACTCAATGCTATATCATTTTCAAGGCTCTTTATCTTAGATATTCTCACCCCATCATCAGGTATGATTTCAAACAATGTTATGGTAGGTCCCACACATACATCGATCTTCTTGATAGGAATACCGTAATTCAGCAGTGCCTCGGTTATGCGTTTTTTATTCGCCTCTTGTTCATCTACATCTATGCTTATGGCTTTGGTAGGAATATCACGTAATAAGTCTAAAGTTGGGAATTTAAAGTTAGCCAATTCTTTTGTAGGGTCGTATGCCTCTACAATCTTTCCATTCCCCATTTCTATCGTTGGAGCAACTTTTATATCACCGACTTCAGGATCAACAGCATTTTCCTCCGTATTCACTTCCTCTTCGGTGTTATTTACAGAAATATCGATATATTCATCCTGCTCTTCAGACTTTTCCTCCTGATCATCATTATCATCACCAAAATCAGCAAGTTCAGCCTTAATAGGCATTTCTTGTACCTCCGGTTCATCATTCCCATCATCAGCCTCGTTTTCATCCTCGTTTTCATCCTCTGTTCTGACCGGAATCCATCCTTTAACTACATTCACAGCACGCATTATATTGTTTTTACAACATAACACCCACAACATGCAAAGAACAATATTAAGTATAAGCAAACCCGGGAATCCTATAAATTTCATCAAGAATATACTGTAATATTTCCCAAAATTTCCTCCCAACGGGAAAAAAGAGATATTTCCATAGTATTCTATCATCCCTAAAGTCATGGATGTAGCGCATATTGCTATCAATGATATAAATGTAAATGAGAATAAATTCAACGGTTTTCGCCTTACCATGCGCAAACCAAGCACCACTCCCCAATAAACCAATATCAGCACAGATACACCTATTCCCTTTGAAACCAAATCATCTGAAAGCTTTGCTCCAAATGCAGCTCCTGCATTTGATATGCGGTCGCCTGACTCAGCTATCTCTATAGGTGTATTATTCGCTATTTCACTTTGATCCACATCACCGTTCATGAAGAATGAAACCGTCACAATAAGCACATATACACTTATCAGCATAAACAGCATACCTACAATAAAACGGATTCGTCCGTCACCAAAGAAATCTTTAAACCTCCGCCACAAGGATTTTTTTGTTTCCTGAGACTGAAGCTCTTTTTCCTCTACAATATTATTATTCTCGGCAGCAGTTGCTGTCGGGTCTATGAAATCATTATTATAATTATTGTTACGCACTTTTTATCAATTTTCTAATTATGAATTTACAAAATTACGATTTTATTCTCTTTTTCCCTATAATTTTCATGCGACATTCCGGTGTAAATTCATTTTTTTATCAACCGATGTACACCGGAAAAGAATAACGCTCCCACAGCATTACCCACAATGACAATTCCTATAAAAATAAGTCCGTCAATGGTATACAACTGTCCTGCACAACCTAAATATAACATATCGGCTACTGAATGTTCAAATCCACATAAGATAAATATCATTACCGGAAATATCAATAACAGCAGATTGTTCTTTATCTTATACCCATCCACAGCAAGAAACATCATTGCTCCACAACCTATACTGTCAAAAATCAATCGACTTATCGGTTTCAACAATTTTGGTTCCGTCAACTCCACTGATTTTGCTATTAGCGACGATGTTTCAGGTACAATTGTTGCTAAAAGTGTAGCACCCATCAAATTACCGAGTATTATTATCGGAATCAGTTTCAATACATCTACATCCCACGCATAACCTATCTTGCCGGTATAAAGCATATATTCCCTCAAGACTATAGTAATAAGCCCGAATGAAAACAAAAATGAACCTGCAATGTTGTTTGGAGTAGACATATATACCAAGCATCCGCAACCTATCAACACTCCCGACAATATTGAGCTTAATATCGGTTTTAATATCTTATCTCTCATTAGTTTATATTTTTTATTTAATCCAGAAACCTTTTGTAAATAATATCAGAACGGTAAACAGTTCCAAACGCCCGATCAGCATATCAAAAGTCAACAGCCATTTTACTATAGAAGGTAAAGATGCAAATATATCACCTTCGCCAAGTACAGAACCATAACCCACATTGCATAGAGCAGAAAGGGACATAAAGAAACTGTCAAACACATCAATATTAAACATTGTTATCACCGTTGTACTTATCATCAGAACCAATGCAAATATCACCAAAAACGCTACTACGCGCTGAGCATGAGCATAGGGAACAGGCTTTCCGTTAATCCGTATCGAAGTCACAAGATTTGGATGTATCGCTTTACTGAACTCATTCTTTACATTTTTCAGCATTACCAATATCCTATCTATTTTCAAACCTCCCGAAGTAGAGCCGGCACAAGCACAGCTTAGCATCAATATGATAAGTATCATAATTGAGAATTGCCCCCATGAATAATTTTCAACAGTATAGCCGGTGGTGGTTATCGTTGCTACAACGTGGAACATGGAATCCATTGCGCAGTCAAGTATATTCCTGTTTTCTCCTCGGAAATACAAATCGGCAAAACATATAAATGCTCCTACCACGCACAGCAGAACATACCATTTAAAGACCTCGTTCTCTGCAAGCGACTTTATCTTTCCATGTATCACATTATACAGCATCGAGAAGTTCACACCGCCAAGGAACATAAACAATATAACAATACCGTCCACATATCTTGAATCCCAATAACCGATACTGGCATTCTTTGTAGAAAAGCCTCCGGTAGATACGCATGACAAAGTGTGGCAGACTGAGTCAAATAAATCCATTGGTCCCAAATACAGCAACACACACATAAATATAGTCAAACCTATATAAACGCCCCATAGTCCGATTGCAGTCTGGCTCACTCTCGGGCGTAATTTATCATGCGTTATTCCTGTTACCTCAGCATTAAAGAGCTGAACTCCTCCCGACTTATTCAGCATAGGTATGACCGCTAACGTAAACAGTATTATTCCCATACCGCCTATCCACTGCATCAATGAACGCCACAGCAGAATGCTCTTAGGAAGTATCTCAACATCACAGAACACCGATGAACCTGTAGTCGTAAAACCTGCCATGGTCTCATAAAAAGCATCCGTTACATTATCTACTATTCCGGAAAACAAGAACGGTAACATGCCGAATATCGAGAATACCACCCATATCAGCGTAGTCAAAAGGAAACCTTCTTTACGATGCATATCCATACGCTCAGGGTGTATTGTCCTCGCTGTAAATCCTCCTAACGCAAAGGTGATGACTATGCTGAAAAAAAATGCCTTTGAACATGAATACTCTCCATAATAGAGACTTACACCCATCGGTATAACCATAAACAGTGCCTCTATCATAAGCAGCCAGCCTATGACCCTCACCACCATCAAGGTGTTTATATTTGATTTCTTAATGAACATCAATTAAATAATTTCTCTACCTTATGAATTGCACCCGACAAACAAAATACCACCACATGATCTCCTTCTTGAATCTGTGTATCACCTTGAACCAATGAGCCTTTTCCGTTGCGCAACATACCTGCAATGGTAAGGTCTCGCGACAAATTCAAATCCTTTATCTTAGCCTGAGTGATTTTAGAACCCTTTTTTGCTATCATCTCAGCCACCTCGGCATCAGCCAATGCCAAGCATTTGGCATTGCTCGAATCACTGTCAAGCAGGAATTGGAATATACGGCTTGAAGCAAGCAGTTTCTTATTTATCACTGTGCCTATATTCAAAGCCTCCGCCTCTGATATGAATTGTATATTCTCAACCTCGGCTATAGTCTTTTTAACACCATATTCCTTCGCTGCCAAGCATCCCAATATATTGGTCTCAGAACTATCGGTAAGAGCGATAAACGCATCCATTTCTTCTATACCCTCTTCTTCCAATATTTCAAAGTTTCTTCCGTCACCATGTATTATATTGCAATCGGGTAACCTGTCAGCCAATTCCTCACATCGGTCATAATCACTTTCTATAATAGTAATCTTATAGTCATCGCCCACTCTCATTGCCAATTGCACGGCAATGCGGCTGCCACCCATAATCATTATCTTTTTTATATCTACATCTGCTTTACCGCAAAGTGTTCTGATATTTTGCATATCACCATTGGTAGTGGCTATATACACAATATCATTTACCCTTATAAAGTCGTCACCGCGAGGTATTATTGTTTCATGATTCCGCTTTATGGCAGAGATATGAGCATAATTGGACATCTTGAAAAGTTCACGCAGCGGCATCCCCACTAATTTAGCATTATCCCTTATCTTTACGCCAATAATCACAAGTTCACCGTTACAAAGTTCAAACCAGTTTCTCACCCAAGCACGTTTCAATGCCACAGCTATTTCTTCGGCTGCCAAATATTCAGGATATATCAAGTCATCTATACCGCGCTCATTAAAAAAGCTGCGGTTCTCTTTTCTTAGAAAATCATAATTATCGATACGTGCCACAGCTTTTTCCGCACCCAATGACTTTGCAATTTCACAGGCAAGCACATTATCTGTCTCATATGGTGTCACAGCTATAAAAAGATCGCAATTTTCTGCTCCTGCATTTCTCATAGTCTTGAAAGACACAGGATTACCCACATGAGTAAGCATATTGTATGGCTCAAGCTTAGCCAATTTGCTTTCGTCATTGTCTATTACTATAATGTCTTGGTTTTCATTTGCCAACAATTTAGCCAAATGTGTACCCACCTCACCTGCGCCGGCTATTACTATTTTCATATCAGTCTGCTTTTATCAATGACAAAACCAATTGTTTGATTGAGTCATTATCCATTTTACAGAATTTATACAATTCCGGTATCGTTCCATGCGGAATAAACGCATCCGGTATCCCTATTTTACGCACTTTGACATTACAATCATGTTCATTAAACCAATCATTTACCGCCGTTCCGAGACCGCCGGTAACAGTACCGTCCTCAACGGTGATAACCCACTTATACTTTTCAGCTACTTCTTGAAGGATACATTCATCCATCGGTTTCAAGAATATCATGTCATAATGTGCAACATTTACACCTTCCGCCCTCAATTCAGTTGCCAAGCGGCTGATATTATTCCCTATATGTCCCAAACTTAAAATCGCCACATCGTTTCCTTCACTCAGTTTGCGTCCCTTACCTATTTCTACAGGACACATTTCGTTTTGCCAGTCGGTCAAAACTCCATTACCTCTCGGATAACGTATCGAGAAAGGACCGCAATTCTGTAACTGTGCAGTATACATCAAATTACGTAAACAATGCTCATTCATCGGAGCGGCAACAGTCATATTGGGAATACAACGCATGTAGGCAAGATCAAAAGCGCCTTGATGTGTCACTCCGTCTTCTCCTACAAGTCCGGCTCTGTCGATACAGAATGTTACAGGCAGATTCAATATTGCCACATCATTGATTATAGCATCATAGGCACGTTGTAAAAAAGTAGAATATATTGCACAGAAAGGTCTCAATCCGTCTTTTGCCATTCCTGCGGAGAATGTAACAGCATGACCTTCTGCTATACCCACGTCAAACGTCCTTTCCGGGAATCGTTCCTGCATAATACTCATGGAAGTACCCGACGGCATTGCTGCAGTAACACCCACAATTTTACCATTCTTTTCGGCAAGTTCTGCCAATGTATTTCCGAATACATCTTGATATTTCAATGGTTGAACTGCATTGCAGCCGGTTTTCCGCTCTCCGGTTTCAGGATCGAACTTTCCGGGAGCATGCCATACCGCAGGATTTTTTTCGGCAGGTTCAAAGCCTTTTCCCTTACGTGTCCTCAAATGCAGTATACGAGGACCTTCCATATCTTTTATGTCATTAAGCACACGCACTATACGCTCTACATCATGACCGTCAAAAGGACCGAAATACCTTATATTCAACCCTTCAAATATATTTTGCTGGTTCGTAATCAAGGACTTCAAGCTGTTATTGAACCGCAATATTATATCCTTATGCTTTTCATCTATCAAATGCAATTTTTTCAGGAACTTATACAGTTTATATCTTATCCTGTTATAACTTGCCGAAGTATTGATATGCGCCATATAGTCGCCAAGAGCACCCACGCTTTGATCTATAGCCATATCGTTGTCATTCAATATTATCAGCAGATTATTCTTACTGATTGATGCATTATTTAACCCCTCAAACGCTAATCCTCCTCCTATTGAAGCATCTCCTATCACTGCAACTACATTGCGACGAGCTGCATCATGATTTATTCTTGATGCTATAGACATACCCAAACCGGCAGAAATGGAATTAGAGGCATGACCGGCTATAAAAGAATCATATTCGCTTTCCTCAGGATTAGGAAAACCACTCAACCCATTGAACCTGCGGTTGGTTTTAAACTTATCGCGTCTGCCGGTAAGAACCTTATGGCTATAAGCCTGATGACCCACATCCCACACAATCCTGTCATAGGGTGTATTCATTACATAATGTAGAGCCACCGTAATCTCAACAGCTCCCATACTGGAAGCAAAATGCCCCGGATTCTCAGCCAATGCAGCTATCAGAAATTCACGCAATTCAGCACAAACCTCCGGCAACTTGGATACCGGCAATCTCCTTAAATCAGCAGGGCTATCGATTTCAGCCAATACCGGATATTTACAATGTATATCTTTTTCTGTAGTTGACACCTTGTTTCAGTTTTATTTCACATGAGAAAGGCTTATTTGCCACTCTTTCTTTTATGCAAAATTACTTCTTTCTTCGTATATATTTCTTATACAAAGGAACAAAAATTACAATTCCCGATGCCACTATCGTAAAAATTACCATAAAATCGATTTTTTCGGCTCGGGTCAACAATAAATAACACAGCAAAAGCCACAATACAATAATAAATCCGAAACGTATTATATTAGATGCACCCATATCTTAACTTAAATTTTATTACAAACCTTGGATTATGGGCAATACTGCCAAACCAAGGTTTGATATTGCAAATGTAATAATTTTGCCACAATTTATAAAGTTAAACCAAGTACATTGATGCAGCCAACTTCTTTATCCTGTAACTTTAACAATCCTGTGTACAAATCGGCTGTATCCTATCACTGTATTTATCACGTACACTCCTGCCGGTAATTCGTTCATAGGGCAAATGACATCGTGTGTGCCTGCCGTCATAGATTCACTTTGAAACCACAGAAGTATTCCGTTTGAGCCATAAAGCGAAGTCGATACTTCTGCGAGTTAATGTACCACTCATCCCCTGTCCGTAGAACTTATATATATCATTAGCAAAATCAACATACCCTTTTTCATAATCGGCACATTCCGTATATGACTGAACTCGACTTTGATTCAATTCAGATGGATTAAATTTATCGGTTCTTGCTATCAACTTATTTCGCAAATCCCTATCTCCATCTTTAGATAAATTAAACAGACCTCGCATCCAATACTGTGTTGATGGATTTTTGTTACATTCATCGGGTAAGCCATAAACAGTGCGTGAAATTGTCATACCTGCCATAAGCGTCCAACCTTTGCTTATAATACCTGATAGTTCATTTTGTTTTATTCCTCCGCCACGATAACTTAATGTAATGGGTACACTTAAAGAACCTTCATTCAAAGTATAGATAGGTATCTCTATTTGTGGTTGCCCGGTAAAATGTGAAACCGGTATGTCAATGTATTTCATCATTGATGCAACTTCGGGAGCCGGTGGTATAACTGAATATTTCTTTGTGGCATAGTCTCCACGTCCTGAACTATTCGCTGACACATAAGATGTAATGTTCACGAATAATAAAAATATCATTAATACTTGTTTTAAATGCTTCATAGCCTTAATGAATGGTTGATATTATTCTTTTACTATTTCAAACTCTGTATTGACATAGTCATCTTGATTTGGTTCATAATATTCTTGTTCGGCATACTCATTAGCTGCAATATCTATTGCTTCTTTCTCTGATTCTGCTTCCACTGTTACGGTATATTCGTAAATTTCTCGTATCAAAACTTCATATTCTTTCATATCTGTAATTATTCTTATCAATTTATTCTTCGATTTCTACTTCAATAGGTTCAAATACAAGTCCGGTCAACCCTGCTTCCTCAACAGTATCCTTAAACCGTTCTGTAACAATTCCAATCCTAATACCTAAAACACAATAATATAATAAATCTACCTCTTTAGCTATTTTTTTTAGTACAATTTTATACAGTTGAATATCAACATTATATGGTATTTTCTTTTCTATCTTATAAACATCTTGCAAATTATTTATTGTCATTTCATACCATTCTTGAGGCAAATCTTCTTCCTTTTCTACTCCATAGATAGCATATCTACATTCAGGAAATTTTATTTGAGAAAAGAAATCACAAAATATCCCTAAGTAGTAAAATCGAACAGGTTTCTTTCTTACATATAACGTAGCCTCATAAAATTCATGTGCACCAAAATTACATTTCGATTGCAATATATTTTTTGCATTTTCACTCATACATAAAGCATGACAAAACGGAGTACTAACAAAGTCAGTTAATTTTGCTCTTCCGGACAAAACAAATCCGTCTAAATCCGGAATAAAGTCCGGTTGCTGATATTTGTCAAATATAATTTCCTCTAATTCATATATAGCATTTGGGTTCTTCTTTCTTTTTTCATATTCTTTAGAAAACTGCCATGATTGAGGAAAATCACTTCCCACTACTTTGGGATTTAAATCATATTTAATTTTATAATATTTCATAGCTATATATATTAACTATTTACTTACTTTTAAAATATATCGGTCGTTGATAACCGTCTCCTATAACTCTCGGATCATATAAGTCATTGATTTTCTTATCTGGATTTTCGTAATTTATATTCATTGACTGAGAGATGTTGTAGACCGGCTAAATCACTTTGATTATATTCATCGGGTAAGCCATAAACTGTGCGGCTTATCACAGCACCGGCATTTAATGACCAACCTTTGCCTATTATACCTGGTAATTCATATAATTTCACGCTTCCTCTATAGCTTAAACTAATGGGAATAGATAAACCTCCTTCTTTAATAGTGTATATTGGAATCTCTATATTTGGCTGTCCTGTAAAAGGTGAAACAGATATATCTGAAAAATCAGACAAATTTGCAACCTCAGGAGCCGGTGGAACTATGGAATATTTATTCGTTGCATAATCTCCTTGTGGATTTTGTGAATAAACGAATAAATTTAATATGGAAAATATTATTGTGATTTTTAAACGCATAATGTTATTCTTTAATGTTTGTCTTTTTCCTTTTGTTCATGTGCTATATATAGATTTATTGCAAGAGATACACTGCAAGGAACAAAGTAAATTAGTGACACAAAAAGATAAAAAAAATCGGAATCTATAAAATATATTCCAAAAATTAGTGGTAATATGGTTTTAAGAAGAGCCTTTTTTAGCAGTGTTTTACTTGATTTATTGATTGAATCTGTAACAGCAGGCATTAATATCATATATATTGTCATAGGAAAAGCTAAATAAAAATATTCATCTCCACCATCATAAATAGTAAATACAATTATATTATAGATACCTATAATCAATGCGTATTGTATTAATATTTCTTTCCAGAGTTTCATCATTTATAACTATTAATTAAACTTTCTATTGTATGTCCATTTTTTACAGAATCCCAATCTTTAGGTTTTATTACATTTATATTTCCATTTACATCAGGGAATGCATTAAAAGGAATATTTTGTATCAAATTCAATGGGTCTGAGGCTAATATATATGCGTCAATATTACTCTCGACAGATTTAACCATATTAATTCCATTGAATAATTTTGTCGCCATACTTACACCTGCAGCATTGAATGTCAAGGCTTTTAGACCGGTTTTCATCGAGCCTAATGCTGCCAGTCCTCCTCCCAAAGAGTGTCCGGTTAGGGTCAATTCTGCGAAACCAATATTATTTTGTAATGCTTGCACGTTTTCGACGGCTTGAGTATATTGCCCTGACGCTCCTATTAATTGCAAGCCATCATGAATATAATCAACAACATCCTGAGTACCTGCAAACGCATATGTATATTCCGTATTACCGTTTTCTAAAGTTCTTTCATATACAGCTGATTTTAATCCATATCTGTTATTTAATGCAGCTGTTTTATTTTGAGAAAGAGACCAACCTCCAATTAATATATCATCTGATTGATCTCCATATACATGTGATGATATTCTTAATGCTTCTGCAGGTGTTGGTTCTTCTCCACTAAAATCAATATATTTCAAAGGATTATTCATTCCGTAGTGGTAGGGGGAGTATGGGTGGTATTTTTCGGCGAGGGGGTCTTGCTGGTAGAACATACCGGCGAGCAGAGCGTCACGAAAGCGGGCGTTGTTGTAGTAACCCGACAAGCCTTTCATGGGCTGCCATTCCAAGCCCAAATGCAGGTGGTTGTTCGCAGCTGTGCCTGCGTATCTCGTACTCGGCACTCCGTATGCCGAATAGTCGGTTGCCTGCGTCAACTCTCCCCGCTCGTTCAGCACCGCCCGCACACTGCCTTGATTGTCGTGTACGTAGTAATAGTAGGCAACGGTGGTGCTTGTGCTGCTGTAAGGAGTGAGAGAGATGTATCCGCCATCTATCTCCAAGCGCTTTGGGATGGCGTTTTCAAGCGTAAAATCACCCGCTTTGGTTATGGAAACGGATTGCCACCTACATGAATCGGTTGCACCGCCGTTTACCGTGGTGGTGATAATCTTCTCCCGTTCGGTTCGCCCGTAAAACGTGCCGTCGCTGCGATATCGGTGTTCTATATAACTGCCGTCCTCGAATGTGAACTTCAACGGCTGATTCAGATGATTGTAGGTTATGGAGGTGATTCCTTTTGACGGGTCGGATGTACGGTTTCCGTTGGATGTGAGACTGATATACTGCACGGCATTACCGTATGCGTGACATGCACAGAACGCAACAAACAGCAACGTACACAAAACAACTGTAAATCGGCAATTCGCTCTCATGATGCACACAATTTAAAGGTTAATAACAAACACACCTCCTTGCTACAACAAATTTAAGCATTCACAGCTAAAATCACAAAAAAATCACAAAATAAATTCATTCTTTCAAGTGTATTTTTATAAGTTATAGAGTTTTCAAGGGGGACAAGGGTTTTCAGATACACATTTTTATTTCTTTTTTGTGGGTTGTATCATAAATTATTAGTAATTTCGCACAACTCTACATTAACAGTATTTGTTGCATTTATAGCAAATTCATACTTGATATGTATATTTGATTTACAATCTACACATTGACTCAACGTTATGACAAAAATTACAAAAGAAATGGCTCTCGATTACCATAAAATCGGGAAGCCCGGGAAAATAGAAACAATCCCCACCAAACCCTACTCATCGCAAAGCGACTTATCTCTTGCATACTCTCCAGGAGTAGCATACCCCTGTCTTGAAATTGAGGAGAATCCTCAAGACGCTTACGAATACACCAACAAAGGAAATCTTGTGGCTGTAATTTCCAACGGTACTGCAGTTCTGGGTCTCGGTAATATAGGTGCACTTGCTGGCAAACCGGTAATGGAAGGTAAAGCTTTGCTGTTCAAGATATTCGGAGGGCTTGATTGTTTTGACATTGAAGTCAATGAAAATGACCCGGAAAAATTCATTCAGGCAGTCAAGGCTATCGCACCTACTTTCGGAGGCATAAATCTTGAAGACATCAAAGCTCCTGAATGTTTTGAAATAGAACGCCGCCTTAAAGAGGAATGCGACATTCCGGTAATGCACGACGACCAACACGGTACAGCCATAATATCCGGTGCAGGACTGCTGAATGCACTTGAAATACAAGGAAAGAACATAGAGGAAGTAAAACTTGTGGTAAACGGAGCCGGAGCTGCGGCTGTGTCATGTACCCGCCTGTATATGGCTCTCGGTGTTAAGAAAGAAAATATTGTGATGTGCGACAGCAAAGGCGTAATCACCACAGCTCGCAAAGACCTTAATTCTCAAAAACGGGAATTTGCAACCGATCGCAATATTTCCACTCTTGCAGAAGCCATGAAAGATGCCGATGTATTCCTCGGTCTTTCGGTAAAGGATGTAGTAACACCCGAAATGCTGCAATCCATGACAAAGAATCCTATCGTTTTTGCCCTTGCCAATCCTGATCCGGAAATAGAATACGAAACCGCCATTTCTTCACGTAATGATCTTATTTTCGCTACAGGACGTTCCGATTATCCCAACCAGATAAACAATGTTATAGGATTCCCATATATATTCCGAGGAGCATTGGACTGCGGAGCTACAACCATCAATGAAGAGATGAAACTTGCGGCGGTTAAAGCCATAGCGGCACTCGCCAAAGAGCCGGTACCTTCGGTAGTAAACAAAGCATACAACATGACCGACCTGAAATTCGGTTGCAACTATATCCTTCCCAAAGCACTTGATCCACGCTTGATTACATGGGTGTCTCCTGCAGTGGCAAAAGCAGCTATGGAATCGGGAGTGGCACGTCGCCCGATTTCTGACTGGGAAGCTTACGAAGAAAAGCTGAAACGTCTTATGGGATATGACAACAAGCTCATGCGCCGATTCACAGAAGAGGCTAAGCGGAATCCTAAGCGCGTGGTATTTGCAGAAGCAAACACCGACAACATGTTGCAAGCAGCCGTTCAAGCGTACCACGAAAAGATTTGTTACCCGATTTTGCTCGGTAATGAAGAAATGATAGGAAAGAGAGCCAAGAATTTAGGACTTGACATATCTGAAATACCCATCGTCAACCTTCGCCACGACCGTGAAGCAGACCGACGCAGCCGTTATGCTCAAAAACTCGCCGAAAAGCGTCAACGCAACGGTTTAACCTATCCGGAAGCTCTTGAAAAGATGTTTGACCGCAATTATTTCGGCATGATGATGGTGGAAATGGGTGATGCCGATGCTTTTATTACCGGCACTTATTCCGGCGGTCATCACGACACTGTACAGATAGCAAAAGACGTAATAGGCATACGCCCTTGTTACAATCACTTTGCCACAATGCACATAATGAACACCAAGCGCGGCACATACTTCCTTGCCGACACATCCATCAACCACAACAATGACACCGAAACCCTTGTGGACATCGCACGCCTTGCCGACAGTTCGGTTAAGTACTTCGCTCACAATCCGGTAATTTCAATGGTGTCATACAGTAATTTCGGCACAAATAAAGAGCACGGACCTAAAGAAGTGCATGAAGCGGTCGAAGTTCTTCACCGTAAGTACCCCGACATAATGGTTGACGGAGAAATGCAAGTGCATTACGCATTGAACAAAGACCTAAGAGATAAGGCTTTCCCATTCAACAAGTTGTTTGGTAAAGATGTCAATACATTGGTATTCCCGAATCTCAGTGCTGCCAATACCATATATCGCATGATGTTGGAGATGGGTGTGGCTGAACTTATAGGACCTATTCAAATGGGACTGAACAAGCCTATACACTTCACTGCCATCAACGCATCGGTAAGAGACATTGTAAATCTTACTACCATAGCAGTGCTTGACGCTGCCGTACTACACAAAATGAGCAAATGCTAAACACAAAAAGTCTTTCCATAAATACAGCCGTATTCCAATAATGAGAGTGCGGCTGCATTTTGTTTATATACTTTAAAAAGCATACCTTTGCCCTACTTAATCAAATTCATTACAGCATGAAAAAAATCATATTAACCATCATAATCACTTTATGCATACAAAGCATATATGCACAAGGCTTTATGGATGAAATCAGAACCAATCCTACCATTAGCGCAGGAAACTATTTGGCATATCCCGACAAAGACCACATCAAGCTTACGCCGTCTCCAGTCGGATACATTCCATTTCACATGGAACATTACGGCAGACATGGCAGCAGGTGGCTAATCAACGAAAAACAATACACCCGCCCCATTGAGGCACTTGAAAAAGCTAAAAAATACAACGTATTGACACAAAAAGGAATAAACACCTTAAAGAAACTAAAAGCCGTACATAAAGCCGCAGCAAACAGGTTTGGCGAATTGACCGACTTAGGAGCAGAACAACATAGAAATATTGCAAAACGGATGTTTTACAATTTTCCTGAAATATTTGCCGACAGTGCACACGTCGATGCCCGCTCAACAATCGTTATCCGCTGTATCCTTTCTATGGAAAACGAATGTCAGCAATTAAAGGAGATGAATCCCCAAATACGCATTTTTCACGATGCAAGCAATGCCGATATGTATTATATGAACTACTATGACGACAGTATTCATGCTATTCACGATAAAGCACGTGCCATATACAAAGAAATCACAGCCAAACCACTTCCCTATGAGAGATTCATAAGCCAACTGATAAACGATGTCGATTTTACCAAAGACAGCATCGATGCTGTTACCACGATGGAGAACCTATTTGAGATAGCCGGCAATATGCAAAGCCATAATTTCGGTTTTGACTTTTATGATCTGTTTACGTGTGAGGAGTTATATGCCTTATGGGAAAGATGGAATTTGTTTTGGTATTTAGGATATGGAAATTCCAAGCAATTGGATGGAAAACTACCTTTCATTCAGCGTAATTTGCTTCATAACATCATTGAAAGTGCCGATAATGCCATCAAGAGCAAAGACAATGGAGCATCGTTGCGGTTCGGACATGAAATCTGTGTATTACCTCTTGCATGTCTTATGGAACTGGGCGACTGCAACAGACGTGTCGAAGATCTCAACAGGCTCGCCGATGAATGGCATTCGCACAAGATTTTCCCAATGGCAAGTAACATACAAATGATTTTTTACAGAAATCAAACAAATGATGACATCCTTGTAAAAGTTCTCTTGAACGAAGAGGAAACAACTCTTCCCATACACACTCCCCATGCTCCTTATTATCGTTGGGAAGACTTACGGAATTATTATATCGACAAACTTCAAAACAAATTCAACGGATTTCATTAGTTTTGCTTATATATTACAGAATTTTGTTAATTTTGATGTATAATTTTACTTTTAACAATGAATACGGCATCAGAAACTGATTACATACCGGAAACAAGCATAACCACGACACAGGAATCATGCAATATTCTTGTGGATTTGTTGCAAGCCTACGGAGTGAAACACGCCGTCATATCACCGGGTTCACGCAACGCCCCTATCATCATTTCACTTAACAAATGTAAAGCAATAAGCAAATATATAATTGTTGATGAAAGAAGTGCAGCTTTTGCCGCAATCGGCATGATCCAACAATCCCGCGAACCCGTAGCAATAGTTTGCACATCAGGCAGTGCAGTCCTTGACTATGCCCCTGCTGTAGCTGAAGCTTTTTATCAACAGCTACCCCTTATTGTCATTTCTGCCGACCGACCACATGAATGGATAAACCAGAATGACAGCCAAACCATTCTTCAACATGGAATTCTAAACAATATAGTTAAAGGCAGTTACAACATACCTTACGAAAACAAAAGCAAAAACCATTTGTGGTATGCCAACCGTATAATCAACGAGGCATTACAAAAAGCCATAGAACAACCGGAAGGACCGGTGCATATCAATATGCAATTCAATGAACCGCTCTATGAATGCCGACCGCTACAAAGCGAAAGTACAAGAATCATCAAACGGATGTCGCCGAGCCTACAAGCAGACGTTACATTTTTCAAGCACCTTGCCGAAAAACTTCATTCCAAAGAGAGAATTCTAATAATTGCTTCAATGCAAAAACATTCCTCTGAATTAATAAAATCGCTTGAAAATATCGCCGGTAATAATATTGTTGTTTTAAGTGAAATTATAGCCAACATCGGGCATTCAAAAAATATTTTTCACAATACCGACAGACTATTGACCGAAATAAAAGCATCTGAATGGAATGATTATACTCCCGAACTTCTTATTACATTCGGAGGTTCACCGGTTTCACGTTTGATTAAAAAATTTTTGAGAGAAAATCAACCTAAGGAACATTGGCGCATAGGTATCGACCACAACATTATCGATACCATGCAAAATCTATCACATAGAATAGAAATTACTCCCAACGCTTTCTTCTCAGGAATTTCAGAACACATTCATAAAATAAATGGAGCATATTATGAAAAGTGGAAAAATTTAGCACAAAAGGCAGAATCGGGTCTTGAAAAATACATTAATAGTGTGCCTTGGTGTGATTTTAAGGCAATGGATATAATCATGAAGTCTCTGCCCACAATGGGCATAAATCTTCAAATATCAAACGGCAGTGCCATCAGATATGCCGACATCATAGGAACTGTTCATGATTTTGACGGAAGTTGCCATTGCAATCGTGGCGTTTCCGGAATTGACGGCTCCACTTCTACTGCACTTGGAGCGTCCTTAATCTACAACGGTATCACACTATTGATTACAGGTGATATGAGTTTCAGCTATGATTTAAGCGGTCTCGCATCACAATACAACAGCCAACGACTGAAAATAATCGTCCTTTGCAATGGTGGAGGCGGCATATTTCGATTCATAAACGGACCTTCCGATTTACCGGAATTTGAAAAGTATTTTGAAGTACACAGAGACTTGCCGATTCACAAATATGCCGATGCTTTCGGGTTTGAATACTTACAGGCTGATGATGAAGTTTCACTTCAAGATTCTCTACTTAAATTATTAGGAAATAAGCACTCTTCAATTTTAGCAGTATACACCAATAATGAAATAAGTGCAACCGTTTTAAGAACATTTTTCAATCGAAACAAATAATAAATAACTTAAATATATGAATAACAGAATTTGGACACCAATAAAGCAATACAAGGACATACTATTCGAACAATACAAAAGTATTGCAAAAATAACGATCAACCGTCCGGAAGTCTACAACGCATTCCGACCTACCACAAACTTTGAAATCCTTGACGCTATCGACTATTGCCGAGATTGTGCCGACATCCGAACAATCATATTGACCGGAGCAGGAGATAAAGCGTTTTGTTCCGGCGGCGACCAAAATTATAAAACACGCGGAGGATATAATGATCCGAACGGCACGCCTCGATTAAATGTACTCGACGTGCACAAAGCCATTCGCTCCATACCCAAACCGGTAATAGCTATGGTAAACGGATATGCTATAGGCGGAGGAAATGTACTTCAAACAGTCTGCGATCTCACCATAGCATCCGAAAATGCACGTTTCGGACAGACCGGTCCTAAAGTAGGCAGTTTTGACGGAGGTTTCGGGTCATCCTACCTTGCAAGATGCGTAGGTCAGAAGAAAGTGCGTGAAATATGGTATCTATGTCGCCAATACACAGCAGCAGAAGCCGAAAAAATGGGAATGGTAAACAAAGTTGTGCCATTAGAAAGGCTTGAGGACGAGACCGTGGAATGGTGCGAAACAATCGCTATGCGCAGTCCTCTTGCCATAAGAACGATAAAACGTTGTCTGAATGCTGAATTAGACGGACAGCGAGGACTAATGGAACTTGCCGGCGATGCAACCATGATGTATTACACTATGGATGAAGCACAAGAAGGGAAAAATGCCTTTTTGGAGAAGCGCAACCCCGACTTTGAGCAATTTCCTAATTTCCCGGGATAATGAAAGCTGCTTACGCTCCATACACACTGAACTTCATCACCCCGGGCGGCACTTCGCGCGGCATAATGAAGACTAAGGACACATATTTCATCAAAATATGGGAAGAATCGTGTCCTGAGATTTTCGGCATTGGCGAATGCGCCCTTTTTAAAGGTCTTTCTGCCGAAGACAACGAGAACTACGAAACGAAATTAGTAGAATTATGCCAAAACATAGAGAACGGCGTACCCACCGATTTATCATGCCATTCCTCAATATTATTCGGATTTGAAACAGCAATACTCGATTTTACCAACGGCGGAAAACGGATATGCTACCCATCACGATTCACCGATGGCGAATATAAAATACCCATAAATGGGCTTATTTGGATGGGCAAGAAAGAAGAAATGATTGCACGTATCGATAAAAAAGTTGCGGCGGGTTTCCACACAATAAAACTCAAAATAGGCGCAATAGATTTCAAAGAAGAACTTGAAATCATCAAACACATACGCACAAAATACTCTGATAAAGATTTAGAAATAAGGGTAGACGCCAACGGTGGTTTCTCTCCTGAAAATGTCATGAAGCGCCTATCAGAACTATCCAAATACAACATTCACTCAATAGAACAACCCATCAAAGCAGGACAATGGGAAGATATGGCACAAATATGCCGCAACACACCCATACCAGTTGCTTTGGACGAAGAACTGATCGGTATTACACACCCAATGGAAATGATGGAACTCCTTAAAACAATAAGACCACACTACATCATACTGAAACCCGCACTCACAGGAGGTTTGTCCGGCTCTTTGGAATGGCTTAAGATGGCAGCCCAGTTTCAAATCGGAGGTTGGATTACCTCTGCATTAGAGTCCAATATAGGACTAAATGCCATTGCCCAATGGGTAACCACACTGCAACCCAAAATTCCGCAAGGATTAGGCACAGGTATGGTTTTCTCCAACAACATAGAATCCCCGCTAAGGCAACGGGAAGATTACTTAATTTACGACAAAGATAAACACTGGTTCATCCCTGATTTTAAGTGGAATAATATCTAATATTTAAAGTTAAGATGCAAATAACAATCAACAATAAATTATGTCGTTCTTTGAAAGAAATAAGGCTACATTCATCCAAAGAAACAGCCGAATTCATTGAAGAATTTCTCAGTGATTCACATTACATAAAAGCCCATACATCCGGCTCAACAGGAACACCCAAAGAAATACATCTGTCAAAGAAGAATATAAAAGCATCAGCCAAACTGACAAATTCTTTTTTCAACTTAAATCAAGATTCCACATTCTACCTCAACCTGTCACCAAGTTACATCGCAGGAAAAATGATGATTGCAAGAGCACTGGAACTTGAAGCAAAGATAATAGATGAAAAACCATCAAATCAGCCTATAGCAAATTACAATCAAAACGAAAGAATAAGCCTTGGTGCATTCGTTCCGTCACAAATAAAATATCTGCTGAATAATCCCGAAAAATTAGCAATGTTCGACAATATAATAATAGGAGGAGGCATACTGCCTCAAAAAATTGAAAAGAGACTTGCAGAACAAGGGATAAGAGCTTTTCGCACTTACGGAATGACAGAAACATGCAGCCATGTAGCACTTGCTCCGGTAGGAACAACTCCTCAACCCTACACAGCATTAGGCAACATAACATTTTCAACAGATAGTCGCAACTGCCTTATAATACATGCCCCTCATTTTACCCAACAAGAAATACAGACAAACGATGTAGTCGATCTACTATCTCCCACTCAATTCCATTGGTGCGGAAGAATAGACAATGTAATAAACACCGGGGGGATCAAGGTTTTTCCGGAAAAGATAGAGCCATTGATCGGCGAAATTATACCACACGCGAGATTTTTCATAACTTCAGTCGCATCAGATACTTGGGGCGAAGAAGTTACACTTGTACTTGAATACAGCAGCATCCCTGATGGAGAAATCAGAAAAGGAGATATACAACCGGCATTAATCGAAAAAATGAAACAAAGACTACCGAGCCATGCCGTTCCTCGACGATATATAGCAGTAAAAAAATTCAAGGAAACAACAAGCGGGAAAATTATCCGAAAAATATAACTTATCCCGGGCATACTGACTTTATTAATATTAATAGCATCAGCCAAGGCTTTTTATTTAGACTTGTTATAAATTATTATACAGCTATCACTATATATTTACCAACCAAATTACGTATCTTTGCAGAATAATATATATAATATACTGCAGTGATTAGGCTTTCGGATTTAAAGACAGGAGAATCGGCTACTATAGTCAAAATTTTAGGGTATGGTGCATTCCGTAAACGCGTCATGGAAATGGGATTTGTACGGGGGAAAACAGTAAAAGTACTGTTAAATGCACCATTGCAAGATCCCATTAAATACAATATTCTCGGATATGAAGTCTCATTGAGACACAGCGAGGCTTCACTTATCGAGGTCGTTCCCGACAACGAAAAATCTACCGGAGACAAGCACTCAGTACCTGCCAATCAAAAAATGCAGACAATCAACGACAATGACCCGGTAACAATAGCTAAACGTGAAGGGAAAAACATTAATGTAGCACTCATTGGAAATCCTAATTGCGGAAAAACATCATTGTTTAATTTTGTCAGCGGAGCGCATGAACGTGTAGGCAATTACAGCGGTGTCACGGTTGATGCCAAAGAAGGATATTTTGACTACAAAGGATACCATATCACAATCGTAGACTTACCGGGAACTTATTCTTTATCGGCATACTCTCCGGAGGAACTATACGTACGCCGTTACCTCAAAGACGAAATACCCGATGTTATACTGAACATGATTGTAGCATCCAACATAGAGCGCAATCTATACCTCACAACCGAACTTATCGACATGGACAGAAGTATGGTTGTAGGGTTAAACATGTATGACGAATTAAAGAATAGCGGTGCCAAGCTCGATTACGAAGAATTAGGAAAAATGATCGGAGTTCCGTTTGTACCCACCGTCACAAAGACAGGAGAGGGAATTCCGGAATTATTGGATACAATCATAAAAGTATACGAAGATAAGCATGATACAGTGCGTCACGTGCATGTTAAACTCGGTTCCGAAATAGAATCGGCAATTAAAGAAATCAAAGACAGCATTAAAGCCAGTTCACAGCCTGTTAAGCAATTCTCTCCCCGCTACCTTGCCATAAAGATGCTTGAAGGAGACAAAGAGGTGGAACGAATGTTACAGGAGCAACCCGAATTTGAACAATGGAAATCCATCAGAGACAAATGGGTAAAACATATTGAGAATGTAGGTCAGGAAGATATAACTTCAGCCATTGCAAGTGAAAAATACGGATTTATATCCGGAGCATTGCGAGAGACTTATGAGCAAGGTGAAGAGCCACGCAATGTAAAAGGGACTGAGATTATCGATACTATAGTCACTCACAAGTTATTCGGATTCCCCATATTTTTGCTTATCATGTGGCTTATGTTTTGGGCCACATTTGAGATTGGAGCATATCCGATGGAATGGATAGAAAACGGTGTCGAATGGCTGTCTGAGATTGTTGGAAAATACATGCCGTCAGGTCCTCTCAAAGACTTGATGATTGACGGTATTATAGGAGGTGTAGGCGGAGTTATCGTATTTCTGCCAAACATACTCATACTTTACCTTTTTATCTCCTTTATGGAAGACTCCGGCTACATGTCGAGAGCCGCATTTATCATGGATAAAATTATGCACAAACTCGGGTTACACGGTAAATCATTCATTCCTCTTGTAATGGGTTTCGGATGTAACGTTCCCGCCATAATGTCGACAAGAATTATAGAGAGCAAGAGCAGCCGATTGATTACGATGCTCATTAATCCGTTCATGTCATGCAGTGCAAGACTTCCCATTTATATACTGCTGGTTGGAGCTTTTTTCCCGAATCATCCGTCACTGGTATTACTGTCCTTATATATACTCGGCGTACTTATGGCAATACTCACGGCTCGTTTATTGAGACGATTCTACTTCAAGAAAGACGAAACACCATTTGTGATGGAACTTCCACCCTACCGCGTTCCCACAATGAAAGCCACAATACACCACATGTGGGATAAAGGGGAACAATACTTGAAGAAAATGGGAGGTGTCATTCTTCTCGCAAGCGTTGCTATATGGATTTTAAGCTATTTTCCAAGAAATATTGAAAAAAGCAATGAAGAAATGACTAAACAGGAATTGATAGAACAGCAGCAAAATTCTTATCTCGCAAAAATAGGTCATTTCATAGAGCCTGCGGTAAAGCCGTTAGGATTCAACTGGAAAGTTTCCATCGCTATTTTGTCGGGAACAAGTGCCAAGGAAATTGTAGTATCCACATTAGGCGTTCTATATTCTGCCGATAGTGAAGATGACGCTTCATTAGCTAAACGCCTTACCGCTATTAATCCACAGACCGGCATCCCTGACTTCAATCCAATAATGGCACTTGGTTTTATGGTATTCTCACTCTTGTATTTCCCGTGTATTGCCACAATCACTGCGATAGTAAAAGAGTCCGGCAGTTGGAAATACGGAGCATTTGCCGTGTGCTATAATACAGCCGTAGCATGGATTGCTGCTTTCTTGGTTTATCAGATAGGCATGATATTATTTCATTAAATCTTTAAATATACATCATCATTACTAATTATGTCGAAATACACTCGCGCTTTTTGGACTGCCAACACGGCAGAGTTACTTGAACGCATGGCATACTATGCAGTATTTATAGTAATTACACTTTATTTGTCTAACACTCTCGGATTCTCCGATTTGGAAGCAAGCCTTATTTCCGGTTTATTTTCCGGCGGACTTTATCTTTTACCAATGTTTACAGGAGCATTCGCCGATAAAATAGGTTATCGCAAATCCATCATCACAGCATTCTCTTTGCTTGCAATAGGATATTTGCTACAAGGATTACTGCCGATTATGCTTGAAAGTGCAGGACTTGTAGAATATGGAGAAAAAACAGTTTTCACAGGACTTATAGGCAGTTGGGAAAGATACCTCATAATCCCCGTACTTATCATACTCATGATAGGAGGAGCATTCATCAAGTCCATTATCTCGGCATCGGTGGCACGCGAAACCACATCTGAAACACGTGCAAAAGGATACTCCATTTTTTATATGATGGTGAATATAGGTTCTTTTACGGGGAAAAGCGTAATAGATCCGTTACGTTCATTTGTGGGAGACTCGGCTTATATTTATATCAATTTTTTCTCGGCGGTTTTATGCGCAGTTGCATTCCTCGCTGTTATATTGTTTTACCATTCCGCTCATCACAGTGGAGAAGGCAAGAGTATAAAAGAAGTGATGAACGGTCTGCGCAAAGTATTCTCTAACGGAAGGCTGTTGATATTGATTCTAATCGTCACAGGTTTCTGGATAGTGCAACAACAATTATACGCTACTATGCCAAAATATGTAATAAGATTGGCAGGAGAAACTGCCCGCCCGGGATGGATAGCCAATGTCAATCCTTTTGTTGTGGTATTATGCGTTAACTTTGTAACCCGGCTAATGGCTAAGCGGAAAGCGCTTACGTCTATAATAGTCGGAATGTTCCTTATCCCGCTATCTGCACTCATTATGGCTACCGGCAACGTGTTTGAAGGGGACATATTAGGACTACATCCCATAACATTTATGATGATTCTCGGCATCGCCTTTCAAGCATTGGCAGAATGTTTCATCTCACCGCGCTATTTGGAATATTTCTCTCTGCAAGCCCCTAAAGGAGAAGAAGGATTATATTTAGGGTTCAGCCATTTGCATTCATTCCTATCATCAATCTTAGGATTTGTTCTATCGGGCATATTATTGACAAAATACTGCCCCGATCCCAATACATTCTCTTCTGTTGAAGCTTGGCAATCGGCTGCAATAAATGCACATTACATCTGGTATTGGTTTGCAGCTATCGGTATGATTTCGGCTGTTGCATTAATTATTTATGCAAGAGTGAACAAAACCAAATCATAATAGGTTGAAAAATATTGAACAAAAGAAATAAAACATTCATCATTTAAATGATTATTTATGGAATTTAACGCAGAAAACATCTTATTGTTAGGTGCAGTACTTGTATTTTGCAGTATTTTAATAAGCAAGAGCGGACACCGTTTCGGGATACCGTCATTGCTTCTGTTTCTGATTGTAGGAATGCTTTTTGGCAGTGATGGTCTCGGATTACAGTTCGGCAATGCAGGACAAGCCCAATTCATTGGTATGATGGCACTAAGTATCATACTTTTTTCCGGCGGTGTCGACACCAAGATTAAAGAAATACGCCCGGTACTTACTCCGGGTATACTGCTATCCACTTTCGGCGTGCTGTTCACTACGCTGCTAACTGGCTTTTTCATATTTTTTATTTCTCACTGGACCGGGCTTGATATTCACATGTCATTGGTAGTTTCGCTTCTATTGGCAGCTACCATGTCTTCAACAGACTCCGCATCGGTGTTCAATATACTAAGGTCACAGAATATGAACTTGAAGTACAATCTGCGCCCTATGCTTGAGTTGGAAAGTGGAAGTAACGACCCTATGGCATATATGCTTACGATTGTACTTATCCAGTTCGTTAACAGCAGTGAAGCCGGCGGTTTACAGATATTTTCCGATTTCGCCATTCAATTCATTTTTGGAGGACTGGCAGGTTTCGGTATCGGCAAATTCATGGTATGGATAAATAACCGTATTAATCTATCAAATACATCTTTATACCCCATTTTAGCATTAAGCCTTGTGTTTTTCACGTTCACGGTTACCGATTTACTGAAAGGCAACGGTTATTTAGCCGTATATATAGCCGGTATCGTTGTTGGCAATGCAAAGCTAATCAACAGGAAAGAAACACAAACGTTTTTCAATGGTCTTACATGGCTTGTACAAATTGTTATGTTCCTCACCTTGGGGTTACTCGTCAACCCTCATGAGCTAATTTCTGTGGCGCCAACAGCGTTGCTTATAGGGTTATTCATGATGATTGTGGCACGACCGTTGAGTGTGGTTATTTGCTTGATGCCGTTCCGCAATCTGCCAAAACGCGCATGGACTTTCGTATCATGGGTCGGTCTGCGCGGTGCAGTACCTATAATATTCGCAACCTACCCGGTTGTTGCGAATATTGAGGGTGCCGACCAGATTTTCAATATCGTATTCTTTATAACACTGTTATCCTTGATACTTCAAGGTTCTACCATATCGGCTTTTGCCCGGAAGTTGAAACTTGATTTGCCTATCGAGAAAACAGGTAATGAATTCGGTGTCGAACTGCCGGAAGAAATCAATTCTACTCTGGAAGATATGACGGTAACAGAAGAAATGTTGCATAACGGCGACAAACTTGCCGATATGCGATTACCTAAAGGTACTCTCGTCATGATTATCAAGAGAGGTACAGAGTTCATTGTTCCTAACGGAACCGTTAACCTCCACATAGGAGACAAACTGCTGTTGATTTCCGAGAATAAACAAGGATAATAGAAATCGAAGATTTTTGCACTATTCCAAATATAAGCTAAAGGAGTAACACCTTATCATTTTACGGGTTACTCCTTTTTTTGTTCTTTATGATTTCAGCACATACAATTGGGCATTTTCATATTTAATAACCTTCACTTTTACACCTTCTTCAATATAATCATTATAGGATACTGCATCTATAATTTCATCCCCTATTTTTATTTTTCCTGCAGGTCTCAGAACCGTTAGAGATACGCCCTCAGTTCCAACAAACTGCTGTAGGTCTTCAGGTGCACCTAAGTAACCGTCATCTATATTCTGTTCCAATGTGAGAGCTGCATCTTCCATCATACCTTTCTCACCTGCCTTGTTAAATATATGATAGAGAATCACCGTCCCCGCTATTACAATAATGATAGCTGCTACTATATAAGATATTATTGCCATAAGCATCTGTTTTTATATGTATCTACGCAAATTTAGGCATTATCTATGATTATTTCAACAAATATCTTATAAAACAATCTAAGAATCCTTTAATTGGCAAACTTTCCCCATTCCCATTGTGTTTTAATGTTACTTAATCAAAGTATGTATATTATGGGAACACTTGCAACACATGTTTTACAGAAACAGCTGCTGGAACTACAGGACAACATGCTGAATTTCGCTTACACCCTTACGACAAACCGTGAAGAGGCTAAAGACTTATTACAGGACACGACATTAAAGGTTCTTGACAACCAAGATAAATTCACCGACAATACCAACTTCAAAGGTTGGGTGTTCACCATAATGAGGAATATTTTCATCAATAATTACCGACGCATAGTACGCAACCAAACCATTATAGACCAAACTGAAGATCTTTATCACTTGAATCTGCCACAAGAATCAGGATTCGACACACCCGATGGTGCTTTCAATGCAAAAGAAATTACAAAAGCCATAAACAGTTTCCCCGACGAATACCGTATACCGTTCACCATGCACGTAGCAGGCTATAAATACAACGAGATAGCCGACAAAATGAGTTTGCCTCTTGGCACGGTTAAAAGCCGAATATTCTTCGCCCGACAAAAATTACAGACAATGTTGAAAGATTTCAGATAATCTTCATCGTTCCATTATCATTTTCAATGCTTGAGCCAACTGATCAGGGCATGAAGTTGGTTTGAATCCGCATTTTATACCCTCAAGTCTCGATACGGCTTCAGAGCATTTCATTCCTTTGACCAAGCGTGAAATACCTTGCAAATTACCATTGCATCCGCCATAAAATTCCACATCGTTAATAATGCCCTCTTCCACATCAATATTTATTTGCGACGAGCATGTTCCTTGTGTCTTATATGTAAGTTTAGCCATAATTTAAGTAGTTGTTTCAATTTTATTTCAAGACTGTTTTAGAAGCTGATTTAAACAGGTTATTAATCCTCTGAATGAAGAATTTCCAATAATGCCTCACGGCTGTTTACTTTAATTTCGGTCATTGTATAGTCTATTACGCCATCAATATTCATTTTATCCAATGCATGTATCAATGATGACCTTTGAACCCCCAGAATACTGCACAAATCCTTCTGTTTATATACAATCTTTATGTCTTTGCTGCCTTTTTGTGTCAATGAAGTAACGATAAACGCCAAACGTTCGGCTATAGAACCCGATGAAAGTGCCATTATACCGAAAGTGGATTTTTGGGAATTTCTGGAAAGCATATTAAGCATATTGAACAAGAATACCTTGTCACTCATCAATATGTTTATAAAATCGGCTTTAACTATTTGCAGTATGCCACACTCGGTCAATGCCGTAGCGTTAAACGGATAAAAGGTATTGCGTCCGAACAGATAATCGGCTCCAATGACATCAGGTCCCGACAATGTTTCCGACACTGCCACACGACGATTTGTGCTTGATATATCTATACGCACATCACCGGATATGATAAACCGTATATGAGTGCAATTGTCATTTGCCGACACTATCTGCTGCCCTTTATTATATTTCACGAAATGAAACGGCGTCTTCTCTATCAATTCCGATAGTTTATCCCGGCTTACACCTTGGAACAACGGCAATTCCATCAATTTTTCATACATGCTTTCCATAACAGAATATCTTTTGTCTATTTCTTTTTCAGGAATCAATCCAAATAGTTTATATATATTGCAAAGATAGCGATTTCAATATTATGATTCTTCTTTTCTACATTTTTTAATTAAAATCCTGAAAAAGGAAGATGATTAGGAATCTTAACTAACCAAACGCATAATTTCGTTTCACCCGCGCTTTGTTTTTAAGTAAATTTGGGTGCTGTTTATAATATTCTGCCATGCAATATATGCTGCAGGAGCTACCGATATTATCGGATTGAGATACGTAAGGGACAGCCACAAGGCAAGTACTGTATTCTTTTGCCCGAGCCCTTGAGCACCGGCGACTTTATCGCCATACCTCCGCCCCACTCGTCTTCCTATATAGAACTGCATACAGCACACAGCAAGTGATGCCAACGCCAAATAAATCATTTCATCAAGCAAAGACAACGGCTGCTTCATAACGAAACTCACGGCATTGCCTATCACTATAAACAAAGCCACAGCCCACATCCAGAATGATACCGACTGACGTGCCGACAATGCCTTGTGAACCTGCGGCGTATATTTTCTCATAAGCAACGCTAATGCCAACGGTATTACCAACATCGGGACTACCTGTGTGCATATCCTGTGAAATGAGTCCATAAAATCAATATCACGGTCTACTGCAATCCATGACAAGAACATGGGAGCGGTTATCGCCAGCACCATATTACTGAGCAACGAATATATTGCTAATGTAGATACGCTTCCGCCAAGCATTCCGGTAACGACAGGAGCCGATGTGGCGGTAGATATAAACACGCATAGGAATGCACCCTCGGCGACTATCGGATTGAAGAAATACAGCGAATAATACACAATCCAGCATCCCAAGAATTGTATCGCAAGCAGCACAAGATGAAAACGGGTTATTTTGAAATCCTTGGGGTCTAATTTGGTGAAAGTGATAGTGAGCATGCAGAAAATCAACACCGGCGACAACCATGATATACTGCCCATATATTCATGTAGCAGCACACCACCTGCCATCGATAAAGGAAGAATCCACGTCTTTAAAAATTTTCTCATACAGCAGCCATAATGCATTGCATCTTGTTAATTCTTACAAGCCTAAAAAAGCTGAGCCAAAATTCATTCTTTAGCTCAGCCTCTAAGTTATTTAAGTTTCTCTATTACCGATGCGATGTCCGACAATTCCTGTTCACCGGTCATCATATTTTTCAAAGCAACCCTACCTTCAGCCATTTCAGTCTCTCCCACCATTGCCACATACGGAATGTTTTTACTGTTAGCGTATGCCATCTGTTTCTTCATCTTGGAAGATTCCGGATATAATTCGGCTGATATGCCGGCTTTTCGCAAATCCATTACATATTTCAAAGACTGTCTTGCCTCAGCCTCACCGAAGTTCATGAATATTACTTTGGTGACAGCACATGTGTCGGCAGGATAAAGATTCAACGTGTTAAGGACATCAAAGATGCGATCGGCACCGAAACTTATTCCCACTCCACTCACGCCGTCCATTCCGAACACACCCGTAAGATTGTCGTAACGTCCGCCACCGGTTATACTGCCCATTTCCACATCATTGGCTTTCACTTCAAGAATACTTCCTGTATAATAGTTCAGCCCGCGAGCAAGCGATACGTCCAATTCCAATATAGAACGTAATCCCATATCGGTTGCACACGATATAACGTATTTAAGTTCCTCGATACCTTTTTTGCCTGTTTCGCTGTCAGCCAAGAGCGTCTCAAGTGTACTCAACTTTTCATCATTCGTTCCCGAAAGTTCGAGTAGCGGACGCAACGTAGCTATGGCATCTTCAGTCAATCCCTTTTCCCGAAGCTCGGCATTCACGTTATCTATACCTATCTTGTCTATCTTATCTATGGCTACGGTAATATCCACTATTTTCTCGGGTGCGCCAATGATTTTGGCGATACCGCTCAGCACCTTGCGGTTATTCAACTTGATTGTTATGTTTATGCCGAAACGGCTGAAAACTTCATCTATAAGCGAAATCAATTCCACTTCATTCACAAGCGAATCGCTACCCACCACATCGGCATCGCACTGATAAAACTCACGGTAGCGTCCTTTCTGCGGACGGTCGGCACGCCACACGGGCTGAATCTGATAACGCTTGAATGGGAACTGCAAGTCATTGCGATGCTGCACCACATAACGTGCAAAAGGCACGGTCAGGTCATAACGCAACCCCTTCTCGCACAATTTTGAAGTCAGATGCAGGCAATCCCTTTCCGCAAGCATTTCATCGCTCGCATCACGCAAGAAATCCCCGCTGTTCAGTATCTTAAACAACAATTTATCTCCCTCTTCACCATATTTTCCCATCAGCGTCGACAGGTTTTCCATTGCCGGTGTTTCTATCTGTTGAAAACCATATAATAGGAATACATCCTTTATCGTACTGAAAATATAGTTGCGTTTCGCCATTTCTTCAGGCGAAAAATCTCTTGTTCCCTTTGGAATTGATGGTTTCTGTGCCATTATTTTGATATTTTCTGCAAAGATACTAAGAAAAATCGAAAGACAGGGAAAATCGGGGAATAATAGTTGTCTGCTAGCGATTTAGCGAACTTTGACGAAATAAGGCGAAGCCACGGAGTGAAGAGAATGCCGAAATACTTCTTGACAATGAACAGGTAGCCGCACTCTTACAGATAAGTAAGCGTACCCTGCAACGTCTTCGCAGCGAGAAGAAAATCAGCTACTACATGGTTCGTGGTAACTGCCGCTACTCCTTGTCAGAGGTTGAGCGAATGGTAAGAAGCAGTATCGTGTTCTGTGACCCGAAACGTCTGGAAGAGTTCAAGCAGAACTATATGATGCGAACGGGAAAAAGAATAC
>X67_European_Roe__coassemble_2_pt1 | contig 70636 bp, 57 predicted proteins | sample X67_European_Roe__metabat2_low_PE_011 | metagenome-assembled genome bin X67_European_Roe
ATTGTCTTTACGCTGTTTTTGTACGGATAAAGCAATCTGATAACTGTTTTTGCGTTTGGGAGAATTTTTCTTCCTTTCGGTAATTTTGTCATAAGCAGAAAGTATGTTGATCTTTCGGTCAAAGTAACTATTGCATGTCCGAAAGAATCCACGATTGTGTCCATTTCCCAATCCCCAAAACGTTTTCCATCAGCCTCTATCGGGCGAGAATGGATACTGGTGCGATTGGCTATGTTTGACGCTTTTGTAGGGCGTAAAACCTTGTGTCTCTTTGTGTATTTCAACTCATGAGGCATATGTGAAGCAAGTTTGCCTGTAGTATCGGCATGGACATGATTGTATATGGTCTGCTTGCAGATGTGAATACCTTCTTTCTTGAGAACCCCGGATATTTGTGCCGGAGACCAGTCTTCTTCAATTATCATCTGCTCTATTCGCCACCACAATTCATCTGACTTGCGATGGTTGCCTTTAAAACCGTGTTTGCGAGAATCGCACTTTGCTTGTGCAATATTCCAGACGTATTCGCCTCCTCGGTTGGAAATACGGGTAATCTCTCTACTTACCGTTGATTTAGAAACTCCAATCTCGTTTGCGATACGAGTTTTACTCCATTTCCTTTTGAGACCAAGATAGATTTCGTATCTTTGAGCCTCGATTAGTTGATTTGACATATGCAATACAAAATTAATTAATCTTTGGGAGACTTTGGTCTCCCTTTTTTATTTGTATTGCTGCCGGACGCTCTTTGGGGCTACGCGCCCCAGCCGCTTGGCAATCCCGCGGTGTTTTTCATAATGTCATTCTTGAATATTAGCGAAAAACGTTGCGTTTCTATTTGGATTCTTTACTTTTTTTATTCACTTTTTTCCACAGCATTCATAATGTGAGTTGGGATTATTCAAAAAATATTAATCTGAATATTGTGATTAATTTATAAATGGCGTATTTTTGCAAAAAAATCTATGACTATGTTTAATGAATTTAATTTACAAGAATTTTTAAGTGCATTCATTGTACTGTTTGCCATTATCGACATCATAGGCTCTGTTCCAATCATAATTAATTTAAAACAGAGAGAACGTCCGGTCAATGAATTTAAAGCAACAATCATTTCTTATGTGCTTATGCTGGTATTTTTTCTTGCCGGCGACTTGATGCTGAGATTGTTCCATGTTGATATTACATCATTTGCGGCAGCCGGTGGTATAATAATATTTTGTGTAGCACTTGAAATGATTCTGGATATTGAAATATTTAAAAACAACGGTCCCATTAAAGAAGCTACTTTAGTTCCGCTTGTTTTCCCATTATTGGCGGGTCCGGGAGCATTCACCACATTATTGTCATTAAAAGCTGAATTTTCTTCGGTGAATATCTTGTTGGGCTTAACAGCCAATATGATTTGGGTCTATTTCGTTTTGAAAATGACAGATAAGGTTCAGCGGGTTCTCGGGCAAGGCGGCATATTCATTGTAAGGAAATTCTTTGGCGTAATTCTGCTTGCAATTTCAGTGAAACTTATAACATCTAATATATCACAGCTATTCAATTAATCACACACATCAGCGACGCATATACAAACAAATAAATACGTGAGTTTCAAGCATTATACATTATATTCGAAACTCACGTATTTTATTTATGAACCTACAATACTATTTTTTAACATCATAGCCTTGATGTCTTAGGTATTCTAAAATTCTATAGCCCATAATATCCTTATAATAGTCTATGATATGAGCGCACCAGTCATTATCCGTTTTCGTGCCACTCCTTGTCATGTTATATTGTTGTACGGTATTGTCATAATCTATAAGTTTGCTCAATAATCCGTCTGTTTGATATTTGTTTTGATGTATTAAAACATCTTCGGGTTCTTTAGGCTTGACATCGGGCTGTTCCCTCGGAACTCCTATAGCTAAACCACATACTACAAAAACGCCCTTAGGCAATTCAAGCAATTCAGCCAAACGCTCAGGAGCAGCAGTACGTGCATAACCGATACAACATGTTCCAAGTCCGCACGCTCTTGCTGCAGTATAAGCACTGCTCATTGCCAAAGCTGCATCTATCACACCCACGAGTATTCCATCCATCGTATCCTGTACTTTGGGCATTTCTATACCTTTTTCTTTAGCCAATACTCCTATTTTATTATAATCTGCACAAAACAGCATAAAACGATTACAAGTTTTTATCTGTTTTTGACCTATTATTTCATAAAGTTGCTCTTTAAGATTTTGGTCGGAAACATCTATGACAGAAAACTGTTGACCATTATAGCTGGTTGGCGTATTTCTTATCGCCGCATAAATTACAGATAAAGCCTCTTCCGATATATTCTCACGTTCATATCGACGCACACTCGTTCTGCTTGCAAAAAAATTCTTTATTTCATTCATATTAAATCTTGTTATATAATTCATAACAAATATACGGTTTATCATGTTCAAATCCAAAAGATACATCTACCAAAACCTCGATTTATCAATAAACCTGTGCAAAATAAGGTTAAGAAAGTGATTTCCTGTTTTAAAATAATTGTTATATATTTGTAACAGAATTTTATAAATAATCTGAGATTAATTATATGAAACCCATTATATATCAGCTATTCCCCAGATTGTTTACCAATGCGTGTACAAATCGTGTACCCAATGGTACTATAGAGCAGAACGGTGCGGGTAAAATGAATGATATTAACGACAAGGTGCTAAAATCCATAAAAGAATTAGGCATAACACATATATGGTATACAGGTGTGATTGAACATGCCACAAAAACCGATTATTCAGCTTTTGGCATCAATCCCGACAATCCCCATATAGTTAAAGGCAATGCCGGAAGCCCATACGCAATCAAAGACTATTATGACGTGGATCCTGACATTGCCGTGGATATTCCAAACCGCATGAAAGAATTTGAAGAATTGGTGATGCGTACACACAATAATGGAATGAAAGTAATAATAGATTTCGTCCCCAATCATGTTGCACGCCAATATCATTCTGACTCCAAACCGGCTGGAATAGAAGATTTTGGTACAAGTGACGATACCAATATGATGTTTGCCCCCAATAATAATTTCTACTATGTGACGCGCCAAGTATTTCACCCGCAATTTGATTTAGGTACAGGAAAGGACGCCTATTTTGAATTTCCCGCAAAAGCAACCGGTAATGACTGCTTTAGCGCATTCCCTTCTACTAACGACTGGTATGAGACGGTGAAGTTGAATTACGGTGTGGATTACGGTAACGGTTCTCGTAATTTTGACCCTATTCCCGACACATGGTTTAAAATGGTGAACATACTGCGTTTTTGGGCATCAAAAGGAATCGATGCTTTTCGTTGCGATATGGTATTTATGGTTCCTGTGGAATTTTGGGAATGGGCTATCCCTTTGGTAAAAGAAAAGTATCCCGAGATAAAATTTATTGCTGAAATATATGATGTGAATTTATACCGCAGTTATATATTTAAAGGACATTTTGATTATCTGTATGATAAAGTGTCTTTATATGATACTTTAAGAGGTGTACAATGTTGCAATATCTCGGCAGCATCAATAACAAATTGCTGGCAGACTGTAGACGGAATTAATGACCACATGCTGAATTTCCTTGAAAATCATGACGAACAGCGTTTTGCATCCATTCAATATGCAGGAAATGCCGGCATCGTCACTCCTTCTCTTGTGGTAAGTGCAACCATCAGCCGTGCGCCAATGATGATTTATCAGGGACAGGAACTCGGAGAAAAGGCTGAAGATGCCGAAGGTTTCAGCGGCAAAGACGGAAGAACCACAATCTTTGACTATTGGAGTATTCCCACGGTTAACAGATGGTATAATAACGGCAAATGCAACACTCAAAAACTCACCGAAGAAGAAATTGCATTACGTAACCATTATAAATTGATATTAAACCTGTGCAATAAAGAAAAAGCAATAAGTGACGGTGACTTTTTCGACTTAATGTATGTCAATTACAATAATGTTAATCCTCACAGACATTATATCTATTTGCGTCATTTCGAAAAAGAAACCCTGCTGATAGCCGTTAACTTCAGCAATGAATCTGCCGATATAAACGTCAACATACCCGGTCATGCATTTGAACACTTGAAAATCATACAAGGAAATTATAATGGTATCGAGTTGCTCAGTGGCGAAAAAAGTGAATTTACGTTATCACCCGACAGCTCACTCAACATAAAAATCAAACCTTTTAATGCAGTGATTTGGAAATTAACGGAGAGAAAAAGGAGAAATTCAGTGAAAAAAAAATGATTTTAGGATAGTACTAACAATCAAATATACTAAATTTGCAAAAAATATTAAATTGTTCCAACAATAACATATTATGAGTAATTCATCAACAATTAAGGTTTTCAGCGGTACAAAATCACGCTACATGGCTGAAGAAATTTGTAAAGAACTGGGTATTGAATTAGGTAAAATGAACATTCAGTACTTTGCCGATGGCGAATTTGAAGTTTGTTTTGAAGAATCGATCCGCGGCTGTGAAGTTTATTTAGTTCAGTCAACATTCCCTAATAGCGACAACTTAATGGAGTTGCTGCTTATGATAGACGCCGCAAAAAGAGCATCTGCAAAATCAGTAATTGCCGTTATGCCCTATTTCGGATGGGCAAGACAGGATCGCAAAGACAAACCGCGTGTTTCAATTGCGGCAAAACTCGTTGCCGACCTTCTTGGCGCAGCAGGAATAGACCGTCTTATTACAATGGATTTGCATGCCGATCAAATACAAGGATTCTTTAATGTTCCGGTCGATCACTTGTATGCATCATCTTGCTTTATTCCTTATATTCAGTCATTAAACCTTAAAGAGTTGGTTATCGCGTCACCCGATGTAGGCGGAGCAAAGAGAGCTAACTCATACGCAAAATACCTGAACACACCTCTTGTTCTTTGTCATAAGCAACGTGCAAAAGCCAACGTGGTAGAAACTATGACAATCATCGGAGAAGTAGAAGGTAAAGATGTGATTATTGTTGATGACATGGTGGATACAGCAGGAACAATATGTAAAGCTGCTCAACTAATGATAGACAACGGAGCAAAATCGGTACGTGCATTGGCATCTCACGCCATTATGAGTGATCCGGCATCAGAACGCGTACAAAACAGCCCATTGACTGAAATGATATTCACTAACAGCATTCCTTTCACAAAAGATTGCACAAAAGCACATATCCTCAGTGTTGCACCGCTGTTTGCCGATACTATTCGCCGTGTGCATAATTACGAGTCAATAAGTTCACAATATCTGATAAAATAATATTGTTCACATAGAAAGACTGAAGTTCGTGGATTAATCATATCTGCGAACTTCTTTTTTTAACGGTTCTTGTACTCCTAAACACACCGACATTTCCGGATGATTTTGACAAAAAAAGCGTCCAAAACAATGTTTCTCAGAAAAAAATCACTCATTCCATTGCTGATTACCAGATATTTGTGTAATTTTGTACGTTTTAAAACATAGTTTTATAATCATGTTAAAGAAAAGTTCTCTGGAAAATATACTGAGTGAAGGTCTTTATGAAATATGGGCGTTGCTTACTTCGGATGAAAAACGCCGACTTGCCGACAATTTTGTAATTCATAATTTCAAACGTAATCAAATCATTTATGCAGAAGGCGATGAGCCTGAATATCTATGGTGTCTATTGTCCGGTAAAGTAAAGAAGTTTAAGGATGGAATCGGAGGTCGTCAACAGATTTTGCGCGTTTACCGACCTATTCAGTATATAGGATACCGTGCATATTTTGCTAAAGAACGTTACGTAACAAGTATAAGCGCATTTGAGCCTTCAACATTAGGTGCAATTCCCATGTCGCTTGTAACAGAACTTATAGATAACAATAGAGCTCTTGCTTGGTTCTTTATTCATGAATTGTCTCGCCATTTAGGAGGTTCTGACACGAAAATAGTGAATCTTACCCAAAAGCATATCCGCGGACGATTGGCAGAAGCCCTTCTTATGCTTGCCGATAATTATGGTTACGAAGAAGATGAACAAACCATCAAAATATATATGGCTCGTGAAGATATTGCAAATTTATCAAATATGACAACATCAAATGCAATACGTACACTATCCACTTTTGTCACAGAAAAATTGATTACAGTCGATGGCAGACGCATTAAAATCATTAATGAATCTATGCTGCGAAAAATAAGTAAATTCGGTTAATAACATTATGATTATAGCTCAACATAAACGCAAAGAGAACATAGCCGAATATTTGCTTTATATGTGGCAAATTGAGGACATCATTAGAGCAAATAAGCTTGATATTGAATTATTAGAACAGAATCTTATATCACATTACGATGTAGATGAAAATGTTCGCAATGAAATCAAGGAATGGTTTGAATCTCTTATAAAAATGATGGAATTGGAGAATGTCCGCAAAAACGGTCATCTTCAAATAAACAAAAATGTCATCATCCGCTTGGCTGATTTACATCAGGAGTTACTGAAATCACCTAAATTTCCGGAATATGGAGCAGAATTCTACAAAACACTGCCCTATATTGTGGAATTAAGGTCTAAAGCAGGTGAGAATAAGGCAGGTGAATTAGAAACTTGTTTTAACGCCTTATATGGCACTCTTATTCTGCGGTTGCAAGGCAAAACGGTGAGTGATGAAACCATGCAGGCTATCAAACAAATATCCCATTTCTTGTCGGTTCTATCAGCATTATATAAGAAAAACGAAGAGCATCCCATCTTCGATGATAACGATGATATTATATAATTAATTCCATAGATATGAACATTCTTGTAACCGGAGTAAATGGACAATTAGGGAAAGAATTGCACAAATTATTACATAATAATGAGCAATTCAATACGCTTTTTACCGATGTTGATACTTTGGATATTACCGATAATGATGCTGTAAAAAAAATCGTTGCAGATAACAACATAAATATAATTATAAATTGCGCTGCATACACATCTGTTGATTCTGCCGAAGATAACTATGACATCTGTAATAAAATAAACAATACAGCCGTAGAGAATTTAGCCAATGCAGCAAAAGAGGCTAATGCAAAATTGATACACATTTCAACGGATTATGTATTTAATGGAATGGCATGTTCTCCCTACAAAGAATCAGATATGGTTGCACCTTGTTCTGTTTATGGACTGACAAAACTGGCAGGAGAAAAAGTCATAACAGAAATCATACCTCACAACCATATTATTATACGCACTTCTTGGCTATATTCTATTCATGGTAAAAACTTTGTAAAAACGATGCTTAACTACGGAAAGATAAAAGAGAATCTCAATGTAGTTTACGATCAGATAGGAACTCCGACTTATGCAGGTGACTTAGCTGATGTCATCTATACAATAATAACATGCGGTAAATGGATACCGGGTATATACCATTTTTCAAATGAAGGAGTTTGTTCTTGGTTTGATTTCACAAAAATGATATTTAAATTAGCAGGGATAACTTCATGTAATGTCATCCCTATTAACACCGAGGAGTATCCGGTTAAAGCCAAGCGTCCGGCATACTCCGTTTTAGATAAAAGAAAAATTAAACAAACTTTCGGCATCTCGGTTCCATATTGGATTGACAGCCTTGAGAAATGTATTAATGAACTGATAAATCAAAATTAAAATATTTAAACATTATATAAGTGGCAACATTAACATCCGAAATAAGTAAACGCAGAACTTTTGCGATTATCTCACACCCTGACGCAGGTAAAACAACACTTACTGAAAAGCTCCTACTTTTTGGTGGCGCTATACACGTAGCCGGCGCGGTAAAATCTAATAAAATCAAGAAAACTGCTACATCCGATTGGATGGAAATTGAGAAACAGCGCGGTATCTCTGTAGCAACATCGGTTATGGGCTTTAATTATAAGGACTATAAGATTAACATTCTCGACACTCCGGGTCACCAAGATTTTGCAGAGGATACCTTTAGAACGCTTACGGCTGTGGACAGCGTAATAATTGTGGTTGACGTAGCAAAAGGTGTTGAGCAACAAACCCGCCGTTTAATGGAAGTGTGCAGAATGCGACATACTCCGGTTATCATCTTTGTCAACAAATTGGATAGAGAAGGACGAGATCCATTTGATATATTGGATGAACTTGAAAGTGAACTGCAAATTAAAGTCAGACCACTCAGTTGGCCTATTAATATCGGTTTGCACTTCAAAGGCGTATATAACATCTATGAAGGAGGATTGGATCTTTTCACTCCTGATAAACAAAAAGTAACCGAACGCATTGAAATTAATGATATAAATGATACTGTAATTGACAATACCGTAGGTGAAAGAGATGCTGCTAAATTACGTGAAGATATAGAATTGTTTGAAGGTGTATATCCGGAATTCAATGAACAGGATTATCTTGAAGGTAAAGTCGCACCGGTATTTTTCGGGTCGGCTCTTAACACTTTCGGCGTTAAAGAATTACTTGATTGTTTCGTTCGTATAGCTCCATCACCTCGCCCGGTGCAAGCCGTAGAACGCATTGTAAATCCCGAAGAAGAAAATTTTAGCGGATTTGTTTTCAAGATTCATGCAAACATGGATCCCAATCATAGAAGTTGCATAGCATTTGTTAAGGTTTGTTCCGGTGTATTCAGAAGAAATGCGCCATATAAACATGTTCGTCATGGTAAAATCTTAAAGTTTGCTGCCCCTACGGCATTCATGGCTCAAAAGAAGGATATTGTAGACGAAGCATATCCCGGTGATATAGTGGGTATCCCTGATAATGGTAATTTTAAGATTGGTGATACATTGACCGAAGGAGAAGAACTTCACTTTAAGGGTCTGCCAAGTTTCTCACCTGAGATGTTTAAGTATATAGAGAACACTGATCCTATGAAGACCAAACAATTAAACAAGGGTGTCGAGCAACTTATGGACGAAGGCGTGGCACAACTATTCACCAATCAGTTTAACGGGCGTAAAATCATAGGCACTGTAGGGCAATTGCAATTTGAAGTGATACAGTACCGTCTTCTTCACGAATATGGAGCACAATGCCGCTGGGAACCGATAAGTTTATATAAAGCATGTTGGATAGAAAGCGATGATAAAGATGCACTTGAAGCATTTAAGAAACGTAAATATCAATTCATGGCTTTAGATAAAGAAGGACGAGATGTATTTCTTGCCGACTCCGGATATGTGTTACAAATGGCACAAAGTGATTTCCCAAAAATAAAGTTCCATTTCACCAGTGAATTTTAACCGGTAAAAAATAGGGCTGCTTAAGCAGCTCTATTTTTTTAAATATTTTCTTTACCTTACACGTCGGCATCTCAATCTTGGTCTTACCGCATCCTCTATATGTTCTATCTGAAAATTACACGGACCATCACCTACTACACATATAACATCAATTTGTACATCATGCGGCAACCGATAGAATTTTATATAAGCATTAGCAGCTCTTAACAATTGATTCCGTTTCTTCTCGTTAACGGCATCTATTGCAGATAGTACATTAAGTGTTCTTGTTTTAACTTCTACTATAATTATTTTATTCTTATATTCTGCAACTATATCCACTTCTATGTGTTCCAACCGCCAATTTGTCTCTCTGATTATATAACCTTTCTTAATCAAATAATCAACAGCCGCCTGTTCGCCTAACTTACCGAATATATTATGTCTTGCCATTTAAAAATAAATCATTAATAAGCAAAATTGATTATAAATTTTGACATTTCAAAAAAAACAGCTAAATTTGCCAAAGAATAATGGTGATATAGTGTAGTGGCCTAGCACGCCACCCTCTCACGGTGGAGACCCGGGTTCGATTCCCGGTTTCACTACTAACCAAAAAAGACTGCGACTAAATTGTCGCAGTCTTTTTTATTACGGTTAAATTATTCATATAATTTATGTATAACGAGCCCAGAACGCAATTTAGGTTCAAACCATGTGGTTTTTGGTGGCATAATATTTCCTGTATCAGCTATATTTATCAATTGTTCCATACTGACGGGATATAAAGCCAAAGCAAGTTTCATTTCTCCGCTGTCTACTCGTTTCTTGAGTTCACCAAGCCCCCTTATTCCACCGACAAAATCTATACGTTTATCTGTTCTTAAATCCTGTATATTAAGGATGTCTCTTAATATCAAATCAGATGAAATGGTTACATCAAGAACTCCGATAGGGTCATTGTCATTATATGTTCCTTTTTTTGCTGTAAGAGAATACCATTTACCATCCATATATAGAGAAAAATTATGTAATTTATTTGGACGATATATTTCATCTCCTTTCTCCTCTATAATGAAATTCTTTTGCAATAATAATAGGAATTCATCTTGTGTCAAGCCATTAAGATCCTTTATGACACGATTATAGTCTATAATATTTAGATGAGATGCTGGGAATGCCACTGCCAAGAAATAATTGTATTCTTCATTACCTGTATGTGATGGATTTGCCAACGCTTTTTCATGACCTACCAAAGCTGCAGCTGCACTGCGATGATGCCCGTCAGCAATATATAACGACGGAATTTCAGCAAATAAATCTGTTATTTTTTTTATTAAATTATCATCACTTATTACCCAGAAATGATGTCCGAAACCATCATCTGACGTAAAATCATACTCAGGCTCTGCTTCAATCACTTTCTTGATAATGTCTTCAAGTTCTTCATTATCGGGAAATGCAAAAAAGACAGGTTCAATATTCGCATTATTAATGCGAACATGTTTCATTCGGTCTTCTTCTTTATCTCGACGAGTTAATTCATGTTTTTTTATACGCCCCTCCATGTAATCTTCTACATTGGCAGCTATTACAAATCCATACTGGGTTCTGCCGTTCATGGTTTGCGCATATATATAATAATGTTCCTTTTCGTCTTGAACCAACCATCCTTTCTCTTGAAACAGGTTAAAGTTTTCAACAGCCTTATCATATACACATGGTTCATGTTCATCTGTACCCGAAGCAAAATCAATCTCCGGTTTTATTATATGGTATAGCGACATTGGATTACCTTCTGCCTCACTTCTCGCCTCCTCTGAATTTAATACGTCATAAGGACGAGACGCAACTCGTGTCACCAGATTCTTTGGTGGTCGAACGCCTTTAAATGGTTTTATCTTTGCCATACTTTCTTATTTACGAATGATAGTTTGTTCTCTGTCAGGACCTACCGACACTATTGTAATAGGAACATTAAGTTCTGTTTCGATATATTTTATATATTCCTTGAATGCTTGTGGGAATTCTTCTTCCGACTTGAATTTAGTCATATCGGTTTTCCACCCCGGTAACTTCGTATATACAGGCTCTATATTGTTTTCTATAGAGTATGGGAAATCTTTCGTTTCAACTCCATTCACTTTATAAGAATTACATACACACACTTCTTCAAAGTCGTCAAGAACATCACTCTTCATCATTATTAACTGTGTTACTCCGTTAAGCATGATTGTATAGCGTAATGCTACAAGGTCAATCCATCCGCAACGTCTTTCTCGACCGGTTACAGCACCATACTCATGACCTATGGCGCGAATCTTAGCACCGGTTTCATCAAACAATTCTGTCGGGAAAGGACCACTGCCAACTCTTGTACAATATGCCTTAAATATACCATACACTTCACCTATCTTATTGGGGGCAACACCAAGACCTGCACATGCACCGGCACAAATTGTATTGGATGACGTAACGAACGGATAAGAACCGAAATCAACATCAAGAAGACTGCCCTGTGCACCTTCACACAAAACCGACTTACCTTCTGACAAACCTTTGTTTATCACAAATTCGCTATCGATTAAATCAAATTCTTTTATATAATCAATAGCTTGAAGCCATTGTTTTTCAAGTTCTTCTACTTTTGGCTCAACACCGGTTACAGCCTTTAAAAGTCTCAAATGACGTTCTTTTGCAGCCTTATATTTATCATTGAAACCGTCACCGATGCACTCCCCTATTCTTAACCCGTCTCGACTTACTTTATCGGTATAAGTAGGACCTATACCTTTGCCTGTAGTACCTATTTTTGCAGCACCTTTTAGGGTTTCATACGCCGCATCGAGCAGACGATGAGTAGGTAAAATCAAATGTGCTTTCTTTGATATTTTAAGTACTTTCTTTATATCAATTCCACTTTTTTCTAAATCCTCAGCTTCTCCCTTAAATAAAATTGGGTCAAGTACAACTCCGTTTCCGATGATATTGAGTTGACCTTGCTGAAAAATTCCTGACGGAATAGAGCGTAAAACGTATTTTTTACCTTCAAACTCCAAAGTATGACCGGCATTAGGACCTCCTTGAAAACGAGCAACGATATCATATCTCGGGGTAAGTACATCCACTACTTTCCCTTTTCCTTCATCTCCCCATTGCAGTCCTAAAAGAACATCGACTTTCATAATAAAATTGTATTTTATTTTGTTATTGTATTTGTTTTTTCTATTGCTTTGCGTTTTTTCTTTCTAATGCAATTATTGCATATCCCATATACATATAACTGATAATAGCTTATGGTAAACGCATTATATTTCCGAGCATTCATATATGCCGAGAATTCATTATCCTTTACCTCTTTGATTTTTCCACATTCTGTGCATATCAAATGATGATGATTAGGAGATGATGAACCCACCTTTTCATACCTTGACTGCTGATTGTCAAAGCTATGCTTGCACACTAATCCACAGTCAATAAGTAAATCTATTGTATTATAGATTGTTGCACGGCTCACATGATATGAGGCTTCTTCCAACATACCATATAAGGATTCAACATCAAAATGTCCATTTAGCGAAAAAATCTTGTCCAATATGGCAAAACGTTCCGGTGTCTTACGATAATGCTTACTCTTCAAGTAAAGAGTAAACTTATTTCTCGCAGATATTTTGGCTTTATCTTCTACCATATTTACATATATACATGTGTCAATACAAAGATAGTCTATTTGTGTTGATTCCTCAAATTTTAGAATATTAATTTTATTGAATCTGACTATTGAAAAGCAAGATTTTAATGACCCAGTGATTTAAACATTTTATTTATACATTTTTTCTTTTGGTCGAGATTGGGATGTACATATAAATTCAATGTCGTACTTATATTCGAGTGTCCGAGTAATACACTCACGGTTTTGTAATCGCAATTACATTCAATACATCTTGTGGCAAAACTGTGTCTCAGTCCATGGAATTTCAATTTAGGAACATTCAACTTACTTAACAGCCGTTTATAATAATTTCTATATGTCCTTGGCTCTATCGGGCATTTCTCATTAGTTAAAATATAATAGTCCGGATTGACTATCTTCTTTATAGATTTAAGTAATTTAATCATATCATTAGGAATAGGTACTTCTCTTATGGAGTTTTTTGTCTTGGGGCTGTCTATAATCAGTTCGGTATGTTTAATGCTGTTTTCTATGATATAAATACGTCCTATTGTTTTCGTTATAGAAATCAATCCGGTATTTATGTCTATATCTTTCCATTGCAAAGCACACACTTCCCCTATTCTCAATCCGGTTGAAAGACATAAATAGATACCGAAGTTTTTAAATGTAAAATTTGAGTGAATATAACTCATTATCTTTTTCTGAGTATCGATATTAAATACAGCTATGTTATTTTTCTTTTCTTCTGCCGGTAATATAATATCCCATGAGGTTGTTTTCAGATACCCCTGCCTACATCCGTATTTCAGAATCATTTTAAGAACGACTACAGTGTCCTTAATTGATTTTGAACTAAGACCATCATTATGCTTGAATAATGCATATCGTTGTATTTCTCTTTCGGTTATTTGCGTCTTATTACCAAAGAATGGTATTAAATGATTCTCTACTATCAGATTATATGCAGAATAAGTAGACCTCTTGATGTAATTTTTCTTGAATTCTCTCCATTCGGTTGCAATTTCTTTAAAGCTTTTAGTTGTCATAATTTTTTATTTTAAAGTGATATTAAAATTTGCTGACAAATAAGGAGATTTTCTAAGAATATGTTTAAATTTTATTTCGGAATTATTTGAAGGAGTTTTTGGGGTATTTTAAATTTTAAACAGATAATAAGTCTTATAACCCAATAAATATCATAAGGGAGATATGTCCATCTCGGTACACATCTCCCCCTTACTATTCAGTATGTTAAGAAAAATCAGAACAATTTTTCAGGATATTCCCCGGCTGCTATTAATTGTTGTATCCGTTGAATTACGCCGGCTCGATCGTCTGCATAAGTTACTCCAAACCATTTTGCTTCTGTATCAAGGATATTAACAACGGCTTTACCGGTATTTATTAGGAAATCAACCATCGTCGGTATATAAAATTCGCTTTTAAGATTATTCAAATTATCGGAATTACTCAAAAAATCACGAAAATAATCATTGCTATATTCAAAGTAATCGGGAGTAAATCCCCACATATTCATTGATACCGGGCAATTATCATCGATTTCTATCCATTTGCCTGTACCGTCATGATAACACACCTTTCCGTTTCGTCTTTCAATCTCAGTACGTTCGGTAATAGCAGTGAGCCTTCCGTTATTATCCTTTTCGCAAACACCGCGAGCAACCGCACCGTTTTCCGATAAAGTATTACATACTCTGAAACCTACCATAGCATATTTCCCTTTGTCTGAAGAGTTTAAAGTTGATAAATAATTGCCTATAACTTTAAAAGAATCCCTATTGTAAAAGTCATCACAATTAATCACACAAAACGGTTCTCTAACAACTTTCTCTCCCATCATTATCGCATGATTCGTCCCCCAAGGCTTTATGCGTTCGCTTGGGCATTTGAATCCATTCGGCAAAGCATCTAAAGACTGAAATACCACTTCTGTTTCTATCTTACCATCGTATTTAGACAGAATTTTCTCACGAAACTCAACTTCAAAGTCTTTTCTAATAACAAAAACGGCTTTCCCGAAACCGGCTTGTATAGCATCATATATTGAGTAGTCCATTATAGTTTCACCGTTGGGTCCTACTCCGTCAAGTTGTTTTAATCCACCATATCTACTGCCCATTCCGGCTGCTAATAATAATAATGTAGGTTTCATTTGTTTCGTTGTGATTTAAATGAATATAGAATAGTTTGGCTATACGTCTCGCCGGCTCTTAATGCCTGCGAGGGAAATTGTGGCTTATTGGGAGCATCAGGCAATCCTTGACACTCTATTGCTACTGCGCAATAGTCAAAGTATTTATTGCCTGATTTACCTTCAGGGCTATCAGCCAGCCAGTTTCCTGTATAAACTTGTACTCCTGCCTGAGTACTTGATATATGAACTTCACGTCCTGTAGTTTCTTCCTTTAGAATTGCAACTTTTTTCAGTTTTTTATCATCATATCCATCTACCAACCAACAATGATCGTACCCTTTTGCAATGCGTAAGGGGAGAAAATCATTTTCTATGTCTTTTCCTATGTATTTTTCTTCAATAAAATCCATAGGAGTTCCGGCTACAGGCATATATTCACCGGTAGGCACTAATGACGTATCGGTAGGAAGGTAATAGCTGCAATTTAATTTAAGTATATGGTCAAGAATATTGCCGTTACCATCACCTTTCAGATTAAAATATGTATGGTTTGTCAAGTTTATTACCGTATCTCTATCTGTTCTTGCATGATACTCGATTAGTAGTTCATTGTCATCATTCCATCGATATGTTACGGTAGTAAGAATATTTCCCGGAAAGAATTCTTCACCATCGGCACTCATATATGTGAATATTACATTATTATTATCCACCCTCGACTGCCAATTTTGATTTTGAAATCCCTCCGGTCCTCCATGCAATGAGTTCGGTCCGCAATTGATATTTAACTGATACGTTATTCCTTCAATGTCCAAATGTCCGTTTGCTATGCGATTGGCATACCTGCCCGCTGTTTTTCCGGCGCAAGGACCGTCATATATATAATCTACAGGATTCTTGTATCCCAACACAATATCATTCAGATTTCCATTCCTATCGGGCACGATAATTGAATTTATTCCAGCTCCAAGACTTGACAATTCAACGCTTGCCCCCTTGTTATTGGTTAATTTATATATCGTTATAATGCCTTTAGGTGAATCATATTTTCTAATTTCAATATTCATCAGACAAGTATTCTGTTGTATTAGGATGTTTATGTGTAAAAAATATTTCGAATCTGTTTAAATTTTATTTCGGGATTATTTTAAGGAGTATTTTGGAATGGTATTTAGTCAAATTACACAAGTAATAGCGGGCTTTTTCAAAGCAGTTTGACAAAAAATACAACCCAAAGAACCTTAAAGAATCGAAACATAGCCCAATTAAAAACTATAATAAAAATTTTAAGAAAATTTTAAACTGATTCTTAATTAACGTTCAAAGTTATATATTTTTTTCGGTATATGAAATAGAAGAGGTGAATAAATTGAACTATTCACCTCTTCTATAATATTTACAAGAGTTAAAGCAATGCTTCAATTTTAGCTACAAGTTCCTCTTTTTTAATAGAACCCACACTGCGCTCTTTCAATTCTCCATCCTTAAAGAAAAGGATAGTCGGTATATTACGTATGCCATATTCCGTACTTATGTCAGAATAATCATCAACATTGTATTTACCGATTAACACTTTTCCTTCATACTCACCTGCCAATTCGTCAACGATTGGAGCAAGTCTCTTGCAGGGACCGCACCACTCTGCCCAGAAATCAATTATTACAGGTTTACCCGATTTGATTTCAGCCACTGCATTTTCATCTGTAAATGTATATGCCATTGCTATTATAAATTTAATTTATTGATATTTATATTGTTTAATTCTTATTAATTTCAAATTCAAATTCTTGATCTTTAAGATATTCTATGAATTCTTTCGTAACAGGTATTTTATTGCGTGAGTGCAACAATACACTTTTATTACTGCTTTCATCATGAATATTAAAGAATAGGTCACTCCTATTTTGAGTAGAAGACGTCATAAACGAACTTATTGGATGAACACTCGATTCGTTCAACTGTTCTGAATGCATATTAATGGTTATGCTGTTTATCATTGTTCCCTTAACCTTTTCAAGTAAATCCATACCAAGTATATTAAAATCAATGGTGTCATTGAATTTTCTCTTTTGATATACGCCTTTTACTATTATAGGTGTTCCAGCAACGCCATAATTACGATAAGACAACAATTTATCCTTGAACAACCTGATTTCATAGCTGCCTGTAAAATCTTCTATCTTCATTATGCCGAAACTGCTTCCGGTTTTGGTCGGGCGTTCGTTGTAATCCACTACAAGACCTCCGAATGTAAATTCTTTGTCAAGCTCATTGCTCATTTCTTTAATATCCTTGAGCTTCACATTGCATCCATATTCCAATTCCATAAAAAACGGATCCAGTGGATGTGCCGATAAATACATGCCTACATATTCACGTTCTTTATCAAGCTTAATAATATTAGCCCATTTTTCTGATTTGGGAATCGGAGGTTTAGCCGTGAACACCACTTCTTCTTCCATACACCCGAATAGAGAAGTGGCTTGGTTATTCTTATCATTTTGGAATCTTGCACCGTATTTAGCTAAAACTTCGGTGAATGTCTCGTCTTTACTGTTCCTTGTGAAGAAATCCTCGCGTGAGATCTCCTTAAAACTATCAAAGCAACCAGCCAAAACCAATGCCTCAATAGTCCTGCGATTGCATGCCGACAAGTTAACTCGTTCAAAGAAATCATATACCGATTTAAACGGTCCATTAGACTCACGCTCGCTTATAATAGCTTCTACAGCATTTACTCCTACAGTTTTTATACCACCAAGCCCGAATCTGATTTCTCCCGCTCTATTGGCACTGAAGTTCTTGTAACTCTCGTTTATATCAGGTCCTTTTACCGATATTTTCATGGATTTACACTCATCCATGAATTTGGAAAGTTTTTCTATATCATTCAAGTTACGGCTAAGTACTGCCGCCATGTATTCCGATGGGTAATTAGCCTTTAAATATGCTGTTTGATAAGCTACCCATGAATAACATGTAGCATGCGACTTATTGAAAGCATAGGATGCAAATTTCTCCCAATCCTGCCATATTTTTTCTAAAACAGCAGGGTCATGACCGTTGCTTTTTCCACCCTCTATGAATTTGGGTTTCATTTGATCCAGCTTATCTCGTAATTTCTTACCCATTGCCTTTCGTAGAGCATCGCTTTCACCGCGAGTGAAATTACCAAGCAATCGCGACAATAACATGACTTGCTCTTGATATACCGTGATACCATATGTATCTTTCAGGTATTTTTCCATTATCGGTATATCATATTCAATCGGTTTCTTGCCAAGTTTTCTGTTAATGAAGTCAGGGATATAATCCATAGGTCCCGGACGATAAAGCGCATTCATAGCTATCAAATCTTCAAATGTCGACGGTTGAAGTTCGATTAGATATTTCTGCATTCCGGGCGATTCAAACTGGAATGTACCCACCGTTTTACCTTCACAATACAATTTATATGTTTTTGCGTCATCTATCGGAATATTATCGATATCGATGTCTATATTATGCGTATATTTGATATTGGCAAGAGCTTCCTTGATGATTGACAGTGTTTTTAATCCGAGAAAATCCATTTTTATCAGTCCTGTGGATTCAATTACACTGCCTTCATATTGGGTCACAAGCATTTTATTACCGTCCTTATCGGGAGCCGTACTTACCGGAACCCAATCTGTAATGTCATCTCTTCCGATAATTACACCGCATGCATGTACACCCGTGCTTCTTACGTTACCTTCCAAAGCCTCCGCAAATTGTATTGTAGAGGCAATATTCAGGTCACTGCTGTTTTTCTCGGCTGCGAAATCAGGGAAGCATTTAACACAATTGGCTATCGTAACGGCATATTTTTTACCGTTATCCTGAGTTGGCATATCATTTGGCTTACTCGGTATCATTTTCGTGAGACGATCGCTTTCCGGTATAGGAAGTTGATGAACTCTCGCCACATCTTTAAGAGCCATTTTTGCAGCCATTGTTCCATACGTAATAATATGAGCTACCTTTTCCTCCCCATATTTTTTGGTTACATATTTAAGAACGCTCGCACGACCATCGTCATCAAAATCAATATCAATATCAGGCAAAGATATACGATCTGGATTCAGGAAACGTTCAAAAAGCAGATCATATTTTATAGGGTCTATTTGTGTAATACCCAAGCAATATGCAACAGCCGAACCTGCAGCCGAACCACGTCCGGGACCAACCGACACCCCTAAATCCCTTGCAGCTTGTATAAAATCCTGAACAATCAAGAAATAACCGGGGAATCCCATGTTCTTTATGGTGTTCAATTCAAAGTCGATACGCTCTATATGCTCATCATCCAATTCTTTCCACCGTTTTTTTGCTCCTTCATAAACCAGATGGCGCAAATAATCATCATTATCGGTAAAACCATCAGGCAATGGGAAATTTGGCAAAATCGCATCATGGTCGATAGAATAGAACTCTACCTTATCCAATATTTCCTGAGTATTTGACAAAGCTTCAGGAAAATCGGAAAAGACTTCGTTCATTTCTTCTTGAGTTTTCAGCCACTCTTGCTTGCTATAAAGCATGCGTTTCTCGTCACTGAGATATTTTCCTGTTGAAAGACAGATCAGACGATCGTGCGCATCGGCATCTGTTTCATTTACAAAGTGTACGTCATTGGAACATATCAACTTAATCCCTAATTCTTGCGAGAAAGATTTAAGTACTTCATTGACTTTTTCCTGCAAAGGGAAAGTTTCATGATTTGCTACCGGCACGGTAGCCTTGTGACGTTGCAACTCCAAATAAAAGTCATCACCAAAAACGTCTTTAAACCATTTTGCACTCTCTTTGGCTTCGTCTATACGTTCCTGCAAAATGAGTTTCGGAATTTCACCTCCAAGACACGCTGAACATATTATCAAGCCCTCACGTCTTTCCTTTAAACTCTCTTTGTCGGTACGCGGATGTGAATAAAACCCATCGGTCCATGCTTTTGACACCAATTTTATAAGATTATGGTATCCTTTTTCGTTTTTCGCAAGCACTACAAGGTGACGTCCGGTATCGCCTTTTGAGGTATGTTCACACATGCTTTTTTCTGCCACATACATTTCACAGCCGAAAATCGGCTTGAAACGTTGTGCCTTTTTCTCTTCTATTTCATTCTTCAGACTATTTATTCTGTCTGCATCAACAGGAGTTGTTTGCTCCAGTTCTTTAATCTGTTTATTAAGGTTTTTTATAGACGAATTTAAGTCACCATTTACTTTATTGCAATAATCATGAAATTCTTTTATACCGAACATATTTCCATGATCGGTAAGAGCTATTCCTTTCATGCCGTCCTTCTTGGCTTTATCAACAAGAGCCTTTATCGACGCCTGACCGTCAAGTATCGAATACTGCGAATGGACATGTAGATGTACAAATGGCTGCATAATAGTGGCTTGCAATTATATATTATTTTTTGTCTTTTTAGCGAAAATCAAATTCCCGAAAAACTCGGGACGGTGAAAATCAGGCTTTGGGAAATTTATGGGCGACCAACTCAACAAATGCGGTGAACTGGTCTTTGAGCCGCATTTATAAAAATTACCGGTAATCATATCGGGCATATTTGAAGAATCCACGCCTATCAATGAAAATGGTATGGCTACAATCAGATTCCATGAAAAAATACCCTCCATTTCCTCAAATGGACGTGTGCCACACGATGCATATCGCTTAATTTGCGATATTTCATCATCAGTAAGACGCTTAGGATTCTCACGTATCTCCCTATGAGAAGCGTTTACCGTTCCTATACAATTGAATTCAAAATTCCAATATTCCTTACTATCGGGTATTTTTAAGAAAAATTCCACACAACTATCTTCGGCAACCGGCGAATTGTTGGTATAGTTTACAGCTCTAAGATAATTGCCCCGAACAAAAAAGTCTACATATATATATGTATCGGAATATGCAATGCTAAATGCCGATAAAGGATGATAATGAAACTTCTCTTTCCAATTCCTACATTTTATATGATGCTTTTCCTCCTCTTGTTCAAGAAAGCCGCTCACGTCTTCCAAATTCATATCATCCAACTGCGGATAATACGGAATTGTCAAATGTTCCTTCACACTGCTCATAAGATAGTTTTTATATAGTCTTTAATGCCCATTACAAATCCGAATGCCGACATCAATACAATTATTATTCCTATAATTCTATTTACCAACCACATACTGCGCACATTGAAATGAGCACGCACTTTGTTGACAAAATATGTTATAACGAACCACCACAATAATGCTCCTACAAAAATAAATAAAAAGCCCACCAAATAGTGATAGTAGTGGTAATCGGGAGATAAAAAATTAAATCTGGCAAAAAAACTGATTATTAAGAATAATATCAAAGGATTTGAAAAAGTAAACAGGAATCCTGTAATGAAATCCTGTGGATAGGATGCCTTTTTCGGTTGAGGTGCCTTAAGGTTTCCTGCCGGATTCTTTTTCAAAAGATAAAAACCGTAGATCAACAGGCACAAACTGCCTATTATCTGCAACATATTCTGATTTGATTCAATAAAATCAATTACAAAGGACAATCCGAATGCTGTAAGCAAACAATAAAACATATCCGACAACGCAGCACCTAATCCGGTAAAAAAACCCGACCATCTGCCCTTGTTCAACGTACGTTGAATACACAGCACCCCTATCGGGCCCATTGGTGCCGACACCAATACCCCAATAGCAAGTCCGCTTATTATCATAGATAGGATTAACTCCATTTTTTGTCAAATTCACCAATCAATTAACAAAGGTAATAAAAATATTGTAATATCTTTGCGTTGTCGAATGATTTAAACAGTTTCTTAACCCATTATTTAATTTTAAATAATATTATTCACATAAACTAAAAACAAGACTTATGTCCGGCATACAGCTCATTACATTAATACCGTTGTTTTGTATCTGTTGCAGCTTATCGGCTGTAGCCCAATCGAAATATTACACATATTTAAATCAATTCGGATCATTATTCAATAACGATACACGGATTGAACGCCAATTGCTTTGCTATAACAACAACACTAATCAGGACAGGTTTAATATAGTCCAAGAAAATTGTAAACAAAGTGCATTCTCATGCTATATGCGCATATCAAATAAGAACAATAAGGAGGGTAAGTATTTTAAGGTTCATGAGAGCAATGGTAAGACACGAAAAGTAACTGATCCCACTTGGGGATTAGTATGGAATTATAAAGATTCTGCAAATTATTACGCCGTAGTATTAAAGGGATATAACACTGCGCTATATGATCTATTAGACGAAAGGCAGTTGAAAATTCAGATTATCCAAGTTCGCAATGGTAAAGAATACGTTATGAGTTCCACATGTATAATCGACGATGTAGATGTATATGACGGATTTAATATTATTTGTGTAAAATATGACGGTAAGAAAACGAGAGTATATACAGGAAATCATAGTCTGAAATTAATTGAAGAATTAAACGATATTGAATATTCCGATTCTATTAATGTAGGTTATCTTGCGGGAGCCGGAGCTAAAATAGAAATAGAAAGAATGGTATTTAAAAGAGCACTTATACCTGAAGAAATATTGACTACAGATTGGGACAAAGCGACTATAGATAAATATCTGGCAAATAACGTTTCCGAAGAAATAGAAGGCTTATGGGAATATCTTGACAGAAATTTGGATGAACGCATAGTAAAACTGGGCGGCAAATATAAAATAGCGATTATCAAGAACAATCAGAACGGATACGATATTCTTTATTACAGCGGAGCTGTGGTAAATCCCGATAAATGGAAATGCGGCATGCTTAAAGGTGTACTTACAAAGACCAAATTCCGAGATAACTACAATTTGATATGGTATGACTCCTCTATGGATGGAATGGATGATGACACTTATGTTTCAATCGATGAAAACGATATTCTCACAGCCGTATTCCCTACTGAAAAAGCACAGATAAGATTCGTAAAACAATAAGATGTCGTTTTAAGCCGATAGTTTTCAAGGCAAAACATACATTGTCTTAAAAGAATTTACTATCTTTGCATATTATATAGGTAATATTTTATGGTAGAAATCACAGAAAATACAGCAGAAGAAAAGAAAGGTCTGAATTTTGTGCAACAAATGATTGCCGATGACCTTGCAGCAGGAAAAAACGGAGGGCGACTTAACACACGTTTCCCGCCTGAACCTAACGGATATCTACATATAGGTCACGCAAAAGCCATTTGCATGGATTTCGGTGCAGCTGAAATGTTTGGAGGCACTTGTAACCTGCGTTTCGATGATACCAATCCCACTAAAGAAGATACCGAATATGTTGATGCTATCAAGGAAGACATTAAATGGCTCGGGTTCGATTGGGAAGATCGAGAATATTATGCGTCTGACTATTTCCCAAAACTTTACGACTTGGCAATCAGGCTTATTAAGGAAGGTAAAGCTTACGTCGATGACCAAACATCCGAAGAAATAGCTGCACAAAAAGGAACACCCACAACACCGGGCACAGAAAGCCCGTACAGAAATCGCTCTGTAGAAGAGAATCTCGACCTGTTTGAGCGAATGAATAAAGGTGAGTTTGACGAAGGTGCACGTGTACTTCGTGCAAAAATAGATATGGCATCATCCAACATGCACTTCCGAGACCCCATCATGTATCGCATCATCAAGACACCGCATCACCGTACAGGCACTACATGGAAAGTCTATCCTATGTATGATTTTGCGCACGGACAAAGCGACTATTTTGAAGGTGTAACCCATTCTATTTGTACTCTCGAGTTTGTACCTCACCGTCCTCTCTATGAATATTTTGTTAAGGAGCTTGCCGATGACTCTTATTGCCCGCGACAAATAGAGTTTAACCGCTTGAACCTAACCTATACCGTAATGAGCAAGCGAAAATTGCTACAGTTGGTTAAAGAAGGGCTTGTTTCCGGTTGGGATGACCCACGCATGCCTACTATATGCGGACTTCGCCGTCGAGGATATACACCCGAATCTATTAAGGCATTTATCAACACAATAGGTTACACTAAATATGAAGCACTTAACGATATTTCTTTGCTTGAACATAGCATTAGAGAGGATCTAAACAAGCGTGCCAACCGCGTAAGTGCTGTGCTTGATCCGATAAAAGTGGTTATCACCAATTATCCGGAAGATAAAGTAGAAATGGTTTCAATAGAGAATAATCCTGAAGATGCAATTGCCGGAACACACGAAATGCCGTTCTGTCGCGAGATTTACATCGAACGTGCCGACTTCATGGAGAATCCGCCAAAGAAATACTTCCGCATGTCACCCGGAAACGAAGTAAGATTGAAAGCTGCTTATATAGTGAAATGTACCGAATGTATTAAAGACACTGAAGGCAATATTACAGAAATACATTGTGAATACGACCCCGATACAAAAAGCGGAATGCCGGGCAGTATGCGTAAAGTAAAAGGTACACTTCATTGGGTTTCGGCTCGTCACTGCAAAGATGCTGAAGTCCGTCTGTACGACCGATTATTCAGTGTAGAAAATCCATCGGCAGAAGAAGGTGATTTCCGTGATCTTCTTAATCCTGAATCACTGAAAGTCATCGACAATGTTAAGATTGAACCGTTCTTGGCTGAAACAGGTAAATCCGGGGAACACTACCAATTCCAGCGTACAGGATATTTTACCGTTGATCCTGACAGTACGACTGATAAACTTGTGTTCAACCGTACAATCTCACTAAAAGACAGTTGGGCTAAAGAACAAAAGAAATAATGGATAAAACTGTATAAGAAACAGCCGGCTCTCTCCTTATAGAGATGCCGGCTGCCTTATTTAAAACTTTTAGTGAGACCGTGAGCAGGAGAGGCATAGCTACAAAGAGAGTATCTTTTACATGATTTCAAAAAATAAACATCTTTATTCAAAGAAAAATTATAAAAAACGTTGCAGCGTTTTTGCCTTATTGACGGTCTCCTGCCACTCATTTTCCGGATTTGAATCAGTAGTAAGTCCACCTCCAACATATATGCAATATCGTTCACTGTCAAACTCCAGCGAACGTAAGTTTACATAAAAATCAAAGTTGCCCCATGCATCCACAGGTCCTATAAATCCACCATAATAACGACGATTATGTTTCTCAACATCCTTGATATATCTTACCGCTTCCCGGCACGGGACTCCGGCTATTGCAGGTGTGGGATGCAGGAAATTCCTCAATTTATCTACTTGTGAAGGAGATGATACCGTAGCGTCAAAGTCATTACACAGATGTTCGACAACACCGGCATTGCGCGTATATGTCTTTGATTTGGTATAATTTATTCCGGAATTATCAAATTTTTCACTTATATAATCAGCAACGATATTCTGTTCTTGAATCTCTTTATTTCCCCAATTGCCGGAATCGCCTGCAACCCTTGTCCCGGCAAGTGCCATAGTTGAAACTTTATTGCGATGATAACTCAAATATTTTTCTGGAGATGCACCCATCCAGAAACCTGCATCTTCGGCATGAAACACAAAAACAAACGCATCAGGATTTTTATCGAGAAGGTTCTGAAACACCTTACGCCATGAAATTATGGCATACTCGTTACATATAGTCCTTGACAGCACAATTTTAGTAAACTTTCCTGCTTGCATGTCGCTAATACATTTATTAGCGCATTTAATGTATTCCTCCTTAGATGTAGTTTCAGCCATAACAAGGCGGCAATTCGTATGTGGCAAAGAGGATAACGGTATTTTCAAGAATTTTACAGCATCAAACTGCGCCGAGATATAACTCACCGGAGTATCCAAACTTTCACAAAAAGGATGTATATAAAATCCCACAGGAGTATGCTGCTCTATTATTTGCGCACCAAAATGCAACTGCTCCTCACCCGGCAACCTATAACAAAAAAAATGAATACGATGATTTATTGCCTTTTCAACAGCTTGCAATACTATATCATTCGATATATCAGCCATTACATACCTCCCCTATTAATTCAAAAGGTAAAGCCTCCTTAATCCTGATGTTATAAAAACGCCCTATCTGAAGTTCATCTGTTTTTTCTATCAGAACCTCTGGATCAACATCGGGGGAATCATATTGGGTACGTCCAATGTAATATTCACTTTCCTCACGGTCTATAATCACCTGCATAACCTCACCTAATTTACGCTCATTGTTCTCAAGCGATATACCCTCTTGTATCTCCATGATTTCTGAAAGTCGATTTTCCTTTACAACCTGAGGTATATTATCTTCATAGTGACCGGCAGCATAAGTACCCTCTTCTTCACAATAGGCAAACGCACCCATCCGCTCAAAACGAGCCGACTTAACAAATTCTTTCAATTCATCAAATTCTTGTTCGCTTTCACCGGGAAATCCCACCATCAATGTTGTGCGGATGTGTATTCCGGGTACTTCTTCTCTGATACGCGCCAATAATTGTAGAGTGTCTTCCTTATTTATATGACGCCGCATATTCGTCAGCACCTTATCACTGATATGCTGCAACGCAATATCCAAATATTTACATACATTCTTATGACGTGCCATCACTGGCAGGATTTCATACGGGAATTGAGCCGGATAGGCATAATGCAACCTTATCCATTCCACTCCTTCCACTTGTGCCATATTGTCAATCAATTCCGGCAGCATCATCTTACCATATAAATCAATACCGTAGGACGATAAATCCTGCGCAATCACATTAAATTCTTTTACGCCTTTTGCCACCAAGTCTTTTACTTCACTCAGAATTTCTTCCATCGGTATGGATGTATGGCGACCGGTTATTAACGGAATGGCACAGAATGCGCAAAATCTATTACAGCCTTCTGAAATCTTCAGGTAAGCATAGTGTGAAGGCGTTGTCAAAATACGTTCGTATGGCTTTGTTGGTGGTAATTGTTTCTGTAAATCTGTTATAATCCCACCCCAATCAAATTTTCCGTAATATTTGTCTACTTCAGGTATTTCTTCTTCAAGCTCTGCCAAATATCGTTCCGACAAGCATCCCATAACATACAAATACTTGATACGCTTTTCTTTCTTAGCCTCAACATATTCAAGAATAGTATTTATGGATTCTTCTTTTGCATCCCCGATAAATCCGCATGTATTGATAACCACTACTTCACCACACACATTATCGGAATCATGGGCTACTTCATATCCTGCATCTTGAAAACGTTTTAACAGTCGTTCGGAATCGACCAAATTTTTAGAGCAACCCAAAGTTATTACATCAATTCGATTTCTTTTCATACCCGAATCATATTAAAAACCGAAAGCAGAAAGTTATGAAACCTCATTCGTCCCCCACTCTTTCTGCTTCATTATTTTCACTTAAAATTATATTTATTTCCCGAAAAGTGACTTTACGAACTCTTCCTTACGGAACACCTGCAAATCTTCCATGCCTTCGCCAAGTCCAATATACTTAACCGGAATCTTGAATTGGTCACTTATACCAATTACCACACCACCTTTGGCAGTTCCATCAAGCTTAGTAATCGCCAATTCGTTAACCTCAGTTGCCGCAACAAATTGTTTAGCCTGTTCAAAAGCGTTCTGACCTGTAGACCCGTCCAATACAAGTAATACTTCATTAGGAGCACCGGGTATCACTTTCTGCATAACATTCTTTATTTTTGTCAACTCATCCATCAGTCCTTTCTTATTATGAAGTCTGCCGGCTGTATCTATAATCACCACATCGGCATTATTGGCTTTTGCCGAAGAGACCGTATCAAAAGCCACCGATGCAGGGTCACTGCCCATTTGTTGTTTTATTACAGGCACACCCACTCTTTGACCCCAAATATCGAGTTGTTCCACTGCCGCAGCACGAAACGTATCGGCAGCACCAAGCACAACTTTATTTCCGGCTTTCTTAAATTGATATGCCAGTTTTCCGATTGTGGTTGTCTTACCAACACCGTTTACACCTACTACCATTATAACATAAGGCTTTTTATCTTCGGGAACAACAAAATCCTCACCGTTCTCAAGATTGTTTTCTGCAAGAAGACCGGTAATTTCCTCACATAGCAAATCGTTTAATTCAGCAGAATCAACATATTTGTCGCGGGCAACCCTCTCTTGAATACGCTCCAGTATCTTCAGCGTTGTCTCAACTCCTACGTCGGAAGTGATAAACACTTCTTCAAGGTTGTCAAGTACATCATCATCTATTTTAGACTTTCCTGCAACCGCACGTTTAATTTTGTCAAAAAAACCTTCTTTAGTTTTTGACAACCCTTTATCCAATGTTTCTTTTTTCTCCTTAGAGAACAATTTGCTGAAGAATCCCATGTATAGCTAATTTAAATTCAGGTTACAAAATTAATAAAATTCCCCCGATAAACCGCAAATTTCAATACCACTAACTAATAAACTACCGGATTTTAATTCCATAAAATTCACAAATGGACAATCTACCAATCATGTAATAGAAAGAGTCTAAAGTCATCAAACAAACAAAATGTATTCTTTTCTCGAAAAAAACTTACAAAACCATTTGTTTTCTAAAACTTTTATATAACTTTGCAACATAATGCTAAGATAAATATCCGATGAAACGATTTTATGCATATTACTTTTATTTTTTCTTTTATTTTGCTAAAAATAAAGGCAGGGTTATATGTATATGATTTTATTTGAATATATTTAATTATTAAAATATTGAATCCTGCCACAAGAAAGTGACGGGATTTTTTAATATAAACAGATAAAAGCAATGAGCAGAAAAGTTACAATACAAGGAGTGTCAGGCTGTTTCCATGAAGCTGCAGCCAAAGAATATTTTACAGGAGAAACAATAGAAACCATCCCCTGTGAAACATTCCCCATTCTCTTTGACAGAATGAAATATGATGCATCCCTTCTTGGCATCGTAGCCATAGAGAATACTATTGCAGGCAGTTTACTGCAAAATCATGAGTTGTTGCGACAAAGCAACCTAAAAATAGTAGGTGAACATCACATGTATATATCACACGTTATTTGCGCTCTACCCGGGCAAAGCATAGACGAACTTAACGAAGTAAATTCACACCCTATGGCTCTTATGCAATGTGAGCAATACCTACTGAGACATCCCAACTTAAAAATGGTTGAGACAAGTGACACAGCCGGTAGCGCTCAATATATAGCGGAAAACCATATTACCGGGCATGCTGCTGTGTGCGGAAAATATGCTGCTGAATTGTATGGGTTGAATATTCTTGATGAGGACATCCAAACCAACAAACGTAACTTTACACGCTTCCTTATTGTCGCCGACCCTCTTGAAGCTGACGACTTGACAAAGGGTAAACCCATAAACAAGGCTTCATTGGTATTCACATTGCCACACACACATGGCAGTTTATCAAAAATTCTTACGATATTCTCATTCTACGACATCAATCTTACCAAAATACAGTCAATGCCGATTATTGGGCGCGAGTGGGAATATAGGTTCTATATAGATGTTACATTCGATGATTACATGAGATACAAGCAATCTATCGATGCAGTAAGACCTCTATTGAGCGAATTTAAAATTTTAGGAGAATATGCAGCTTATGTCAAACATGAACCATAATATAAGACCTGCGAACAGAGTTCAACAGGTTAAAGAATACTATTTCTCACGAAAACTTAAAGAAATAGCAGAACTTAATGCAAAAGGAGCCGATATTATATCCTTAGGTATAGGTGGTCCTGATCGCCCGCCACACGAAGACGTAATCAGCACCTTATGTGCAGATGCTCAAAGAACGGACTCTCACGGTTATCAACCTTACGTGGGAATCAGTGAACTTCGTGAAGCATTTTCACAATGGTATAAACAATCTTACGATGTCGATTTAAACCCGGCAACAGAAATTCAGCCGCTAATCGGGTCTAAAGAAGGAATCCTGCACACAACCTTAGCATTCATAAATCCCGGTGACGGTGTATTATTACCCAATCCGGGCTATCCGACTTATACATCTGTTAGCAGACTGGCTGAAGCGGAATTGTTTTCTTACGACTTAACCGAAGAGGGTAATTGGGAACCAGATTTTGACGCATTGGAAAAGTTGCCTCTTGAGAAAATAAAGCTTATGTGGGTTAACTATCCGCACATGCCTACCGGAAAACGAGCATCAATGGAGTTGTTCCAAAAATTGATAGATTTCGGACGTAAGCACAATATTGTCATTGTAAATGATAATCCCTATAGTTTCATACTTAACGATAATCCGCTAAGTATTTTAAGCATCGAAGGAGCAAAAGATATTTCAATAGAGATGAATTCTTTAAGCAAATCTCATAATATGCCCGGTTGGCGTATAGGTATGATTGCATCTAACCCCGATTTCATACAATGGATTCTGAAAGTAAAATCAAATATAGACTCCGGACAGTTCCGTCCCATGATGAAAGCTGCAGTAGCTGCATTGAAATGTAGCAAGGACTGGTATGAAAAAGTAAATGCAACATACGCTAAGCGTCGTATAATAGCAGAAGAGATAATGAACACTCTTGGCTGTCATTTCGATTCCTCCCAGAGCGGATTATTTCTATGGGGGCGTATTCCTGAAGATGCAGACGGTTCTGAAGCTTTAGCCGATAAAATATTGTATAACGCAAGGGTTTTTATTACTCCCGGATTCATTTTCGGCAGTAATGGAGAAAGATATATACGCATATCACTATGCGCAACTGAAACAAAAATGCAAGAAGCATTAAACCGTATAAAACAATTGATAAATAAACAATAAATACATATACTTATGATGGAAGATCTATTGTCAATATGCCCGCAGGGTGTTGATAACAAACCGATGATTATAGCCGGTCCATGCAGTGCCGAGACCGAAGAACAAGTAATAAATACAGCAAGGAATCTTGCACAAAATGGAATAAAGATGTTCCGTGCAGGAATATGGAAACCACGTACAAAACCGGGTGGTTTTGAAGGCGTAGGTGCTGAAGGATTAGCATGGATGAAACGAGTCAAAGAAGAAACGGGAATGTACATTTGTACTGAAGTAGCAACCAAAGCACATGTAGATGCAGCACTCGAGGCAGGTATTGATGTGCTGTGGATTGGCGCACGCACTTCAGCCAACCCATTCGCTATGCAGGAAATAGCAGATGCGCTTGTAGGACATGAAGACAAAATCGTTCTTGTTAAAAATCCTGTTAATCCCGACATTGAATTGTGGATAGGTGCATTGCAACGTATTTATAACGCAGGTATCAGAAAACTTGGTGCCATTCACCGTGGATTCAGTACATACGGAAAACACTTATACCGCAACCTCCCTCAATGGCACATTCCAATGGAATTAGGACGCCGCATTCCTAATCTACCCATACTTTGTGACCCCTCACATATAGGAGGCAAACGCGAATTGGTCGCCCCTATTTCCCAGCAAGCTGTAGACATGGGATTTGAAGGTTTGATAATCGAGTCTCATTGCGAACCTGATTGCGCTTGGAGCGACAAAAGCCAGCAAGTAACTCCCGATGTGTTGAATTATATCATTAATACCCTCGTTCCAAGAGAAAAGACACAAAGTACAGAAAATCTTAATATCCTACGTCAACAAATCGACCAGCTTGATAATGATTTGATTGAAGTATTGAACAAACGTATGAGAGTATGCCGAGAAATAGGTCAATATAAAAAGGAACATCGTATGCAAGTGGTTCAAATAGGCAGATATGATGATATTATGAAATCTCGTATTAAGCTTGCAGAAGAAATGGGTATGAGTGGCGATTTCATGAAGTCTGTTCTTGAAGCTGTACATGAAGAATCAGTAAGACAACAGATTGAAGTCCTCAACGGACGTAAAATATAATTACTAACATTTGTTTTTATTGCAAAATGAGAATCTTAATATTAGGTGCCGGCAAAATGGGTACATTTTTCTGTGATGTACTTAGCTTTAAGCATGACGTGGGAGTTTTTGACACCAACCCTCAAAAATTGCGTTTTACATTCAACACACAGCGCATGACTACATATGAGGAAGTTGCAAAATTTAATCCCGAACTTGTGATAAATGCCGCAACTGTCAAATATACAATACCAGCATTTGAGGCTGTACTACCATATATATCGGAATCTTGTATTATATCCGATATTGCTTCAGTAAAAACCGGACTTGCCGATTTTTATGCTAATGCGAAACATCCGTTTGTCAGTTCACATCCGATGTTTGGACCTACATTTGCATCTTTAAGCAACCTTTCCAACGAAAATGCCATCATCATATCAGAAAGCAATCACATGGGTAAGGTATTTTTTAAAGATTTGTACAATGAGTTACATCTAAATGTAAGAGAATATACATTCAAAGAGCATGACGAAACCATAGCTTTTTCTCTATCTATTCCATTTGCAAGCACACTCGTTTTTGCAAGCGTTATGAAACATCAGGAAGCTCCGGGTACCACATTCAAGCGTCACATGGCGATTGCTCACGGATTGATGTCGGAAGATGATTTCCTTCTTCAGGAAATTCTATTTAATCCACATACCGGAGAGCAACTTGAGAAGATACAGCAACAACTTAGTCAGCTTCAAGAAATCGTTAAAAGCCATGACAGCGATGAAATGAAAAAATATCTTGACAAAGTCAGAGAGAATCTGAAGTAAAAAACACATTGACTGATTCAAAAGACAGAACTTGTATAGCAATACTACAGTTCTGTCTTTTTTTATATTTACTGACATAATTTACTGAATTTTTGTCACATTCAGTTTACTCACAGAAATCAACAGCAACATAACAAAAGAAAGTTTATTGAGTGGCATAAAAATTGCAATATCTACAATTGAACAACTATAGTACTATAATGTTTATATAACGATAGCCAAACAAATAAAAAACAAATTATTATGAATTTCAACAATTTCACAATCAAATCACAGGAAACAGTACAGAAAGCTGTAGAAATTGCCAAAAGTCATGGAAATCAGGCAATTGAACCTGCCCATTTGCTCAAAGCTATGATTGAAGAAGGTGAATCTGTTACAAAATTCCTCTTTCAGAAACTTGGCTTGAACGAACAGTTGATTACGCAAGCACTTGACCGTGAAATTTCAAAGTTTCCCCGCATAAGCGGCGGACAAGATCCATATCTAAGCAATTCTGCTAATGATGCTTTAACAAAAGCCCTTGATTATGCACAAAAGCATGGAGACGAATATGTCACATTAGAGGCAATGCTAATGGGTGTACTTACTGTTAATAGCAGTACATCGACAATTCTAAAGGATGCCGGCATGACAGTCAAAGAACTTGAAAGCGCAATAGTCGAATTAAGAAAAGGAAAGACAGCTTCAAGCCAAACTGCTGAAGAACAATATAATGCACTAAATAAATACGCTATAAACCTAAATGAACGTGCCAGAAACGGTAAATTGGATCCGGTCATAGGACGTGATGAAGAAATTCGTCGTGTATTACAGATTCTCAGTCGACGTACAAAAAACAATCCGATGCTTATAGGTGAACCCGGTACAGGTAAAACAGCTATAGCAGAAGGTCTTGCTCAACGTATAGTACGAGGTGATGTTCCTGAAAACCTAAAGACAAAACAAGTATTCTCATTGGATATGGGAGCATTGGTTGCAGGAGCTAAATATAAAGGAGAATTTGAAGAACGTTTAAAATCAATCGTTAACGAAATTATTAAATCTGACGGTGAAATAATTCTATTTATTGATGAAATCCACACTCTTGTAGGTGCAGGTAAAGGAGAAGGTGCAATGGATGCAGCTAATATACTTAAACCTGCGCTGGCACGTGGCGAACTTCGAAGCATAGGTGCGACAACCCTTGATGAATATCAAAAATATTTTGAAAAAGATAAAGCACTTGAACGCCGTTTTCAAAAAGTAATGGTTGATGAACCTGACGAGGAAAGTGCAATAGCCATTTTGCGCGGACTGAAAGAACGATACGAAAATCACCACCATGTACGCATCAGAGATGAAGCAATCATAGCAGCTGTTCAGTTATCCGAACGTTATATCACGGACCGATTCCTCCCTGACAAAGCTATTGATCTGATTGATGAAGCAGCAGCCAAATTGCGTATGGAAATCGACTCCGTTCCACAAGTATTGGATGACATCAATCGACGTATAGCCCAAATAGAAATAGAACGAGAGGCTTTAAAACGTGAAGGTGATGATAATAAAGTAAAGCAAATCGATCAAGAACTTGCTAATCTTAGGGATAGTCAAAAAGAATATACTGCTAAATGGAAAGCAGAAAAAGAACTTATCAATAAGATTCAGCAGAATAAGGTTGATATAGAGCAATTGAACTTTGAGGCAGACAGGGCTGAACGTGATGGAGACTATGCAAAAGTAGCAGAAATAAGATATTCGCGCATTAAGCAGAAACAGGATGAGAATATTTCCATACAAGAACAATTGCATACAATGCAAGGTGATAAAGCTCTCATAAAGGAAGAAATCGATTCCGAAGATATTGCCGATGTCGTTTCACACTGGACCGGCATACCCGTAAGTAAAATGGTACAAAGTGAGCGAGAAAAACTACTCCATCTTGAAGAAGAATTGCACAAAAGAGTTATCGGTCAGGATGAGGCTATCAGTGCTGTTGCCAATGCTGTGCGACGCAGCCGCGCAGGTCTGAATGATCCAAGACGTCCATTAGGTTCATTCATATTTCTTGGAACAACGGGTGTAGGTAAGACTGAATTGGCAAAAGCACTTGCAGATTATCTGTTTGATGACGAGAATATGATAACACGTATCGACATGAGTGAATACCAAGAGAAGTTCTCTGTAACTCGACTCATCGGTTCACCTCCAGGATATGTAGGCTATGACGAAGGTGGTCAATTGACTGAAGCAGTAAGACGCAAGCCCTACTCTGTCGTACTATTCGACGAAATAGAAAAAGCACATCCTGATGTATTCAACGTATTGCTACAGGTACTTGACGATGGGCGTTTGACCGACAACAAAGGACGTGTCGTAAACTTTAAGAATACCATTATTATCATGACATCCAACTTAGGCTCCGCTTTGATAAGGGAACGAATGGAGGGATTAAATGATAATAACAGAATTCAGATTATAGATTCCACAAAAATTGAAATTCTTGAGATGTTAAAGAAAACGATACGTCCTGAATTTCTTAATCGTATTGATGAAATCATTATGTTTACGCCTTTGAACGAAAAAGAAATACTTGAGATTGTCGGTTTGCAAATCAAGAGCGTTCAGAAAATGCTTGCCCAAAACGGTATAACCCTCAATGTAACAGATAAAGCTCTGCGCTACTTGGGCAAAGAAGGATATGACCCTGAATTTGGAGCAAGACCGGTAAAGCGTGTTATACAGCGACTTGTACTTAACCAATTGTCAAAAGATATACTTGCACAAAAGGTTGATAGTTCACATCCTATCGTGATTGAACAAAATGAGGGACAATTATGTTTTTCTAATTGAAATCAACTTAATACTATATAATACACTGCAAACGGGCGGTTATCAATATTGATTTTCCGCTCGTTTTCTTATTGATTTCGGAGATTAATATTAACATCATTACGCTATTAAAGACAAAATACAGAATACAAGTCATAAAAATATATAATTAAATTCACTATTGTACCAAAAATGCGTAATTTTGGCATTCAATTTGTTATAACATATTCCAACAAATAGTAAAAATACTATACCATAGATAGTAATAATTATGATAAACTTCAACAAAGATTTTGACATGACCGATGAAGGGACTACCCGTATAATGCCTATATTTGCCGAAATTAAAGGAGAAATAGGGAGTGACGAGGCTATACAAAGTCTTGATGGACAAGATATACCCATTTTAGCTCTGCGAAACATGGTTTTGTTTCCGGGCGTAACACTACCGATAGCAATTGGCAGAAAAAAATCACTTAGCCTTATCGAGGAGATACAAAAGTCAAACAGACCGATAGGTGTTGTGTGTCAACGTAACGGCAAAACAGAAGACCCTCGTTTTGAAGACCTGTACGAAGTGGGAGTAATTGCCGATGTCGTAAAAGTTCTTGAACTTGGGGAAGGCTCTACAAATGTAATTCTCCAAGGTCATTCTGTATTTCACCTTGATACACTTACAGAATGTAAGCCTTATCTGCAAGGCAAAATAACATTACTTGATGATGTTATGCCCAAAGATAACGATAAGGAATTCGATATTATATCGGTTTCTCTTAAAGAATTGACATTTAACATCTTGCGCAATTTAACCGAAGGCGGTCAAGAAATGGCTTTTGCTATCAAGAATATTGATAATCCCATATATCTTGTCAACTTCTTGGCTACGAATATCCCGTTTACACCGGTAGAAAAACAAGAACTTCTTCAAGAACGTTCTATAAAGAAACGTGCATATAAATTATATAGTATATTATCACGTGAGGCTCAACTATTGGAGTTGAAAGCAGATATACAGTCTAAGACACGTGAGGATTTATCACAGCAGCAGCGCGAGCACTTTTTGCAGCAGCAAATACGTACAATTCAAGATGAATTAGGTACTTCGGAAGATGAAATAACAGAACTTGAAGCGCGGGCAAAAAAGAAAAAATGGAGTAACGAAACAGCAAAAGCATTCAGTAAGGAATTAAGAAAACTGGAACGCATTAATCCTCAGTCTCCTGATTTCAACGTACAATACAGTTATCTTGATACATTGCTGAATTTGCCGTGGAACGTATTTACCGTTGACAAGTTTAATCTTAAAACAGTTGAAAATAAACTTAATCACGACCACTATGGGCTTGAAAAAGTTAAAGACCGTATATTGGAGCATTTATCCGTATTGAAATTACGCGGTGACATGAAATCCCCTATTATATGCCTTTATGGACCTCCCGGAGTTGGTAAAACCTCATTGGGTAAATCTATTGCAGATGCGTTAGGTAGGAAATATGCACGTGTATCGCTTGGCGGTCTGCATGACGAAGCTGAAATTCGCGGTCATCGCCGTACATATATCGGAGCTATGCCGGGACGTATTATGGAAGCTTTGCGTAAATGCGAAAGTTCTAACCCGGTTTTTGTTCTTGATGAAATAGATAAGATAGGACAAGACTTCAAAGGAGATCCCTCCTCTGCTTTATTAGAGGTTCTTGACCCTGAACAAAACAGTCATTTCCATGACAACTATATCGATATGGATTATGACCTATCAAAAATCTTATTTATTGCTACAGCTAACTCTCTTCAAGGATTATCTCAACCGCTTTTAGACAGAATGGAAATCATTGAAATCAATGGTTACATTATGGAAGAAAAGATTGAAATAGCTAAGAAGCATTTGATACCTAAACAATTGGAAGAACATGGATTTAAAGCTAAAGAAATAGACTTTAACAAGGCTGCCATTTCAAAAATTATCGAATCCTACACTCGAGAATCCGGTGTACGCGAACTCGACAAAAAAATAGCAAAGGTTTTACGCAGAATAGCACGATTAAAAGCTGGTGAAACCGAATACCCGACAACAATAACAGCAAACAATTTAAAAGACTTTTTAGGTGTAGAAGAATATACCAAAGATCATTACGAAGGCAATGAGTTTGCCGGTGTAGTAACCGGTCTTGCTTGGACTGCTGTCGGCGGCGAAATATTATTTGTCGAATCATCTCTTTCAAAAGGTAAGGGAGAAAAACTCACACTTACCGGCAATCTTGGAGATGTAATGAAAGAATCAGCTGTGATAGCAATGCAATACTTGAAGTCACATAGTTCTTTATTTGGTATCGATTACGAACTTTTCGACAAATACAATGTGCATATACATGTACCGGAAGGAGCTATACCAAAAGACGGTCCATCTGCCGGGGTCACAATGGTTACATCCCTTGCATCATCGTTTACACAACGAAAAGTACGCAAAAATTTAGCCATGACCGGTGAAATAACATTACGCGGAAAAGTTCTTCCCGTAGGTGGTATCAAGGAAAAAATTCTTGCGGCAAAACGTGCCGGAATCACTGATATTTTATTATGTCATGAAAACAAGAAAGATATTGATGAAATTAAAGATATTTACTTGAAAGGCTTGACATTCCACTATGTAAAAACCATCAAAGATGTAATAGACCTTGCTTTACTTCCGGAAAAAGTGGATAATGCCATAGAATTATAAAATATTAATATTCTTTATATAAGCAAAAAGGGCTGAAATCGCAAAAATATGATTTCAACCCTTTTTATCTGTTTTTATCTACCGCTGCTTACAATTCTATCCTTAATTGACAGGTTAAACGCCTTTTGCTCTAATAAGGTCTCAAGCGTCAAATGCATACGATACCTCCAATAATGGAATGGATTTGCCGGAACGTTTATTTGCTCTTCTTGCGGATTTTGACGACGTAAATCACCGCTTACCGACAACCAGTCCTGTAACGGTAATATCGTAAGTATTGCAGGAGATTTAAGATGATCACACACTATCTTATCGCATATCCACGGTTCTGCAAATTGAGGTGCTTCACCCCATTGTTGCAAAACATTATTATAAAAATGCTGCGTCTTTTCTCTATCTTCTTCCCACCATGCACGTATTCCACTCATATCATGTGTTGATGTAGTACAAACACACAAATATGGATAAATATATGGATTCCCAAACTCCTGTTTCGGGTCCTTGGGCATACGCTGAATTTCCAATGATAGGATTTTTTGTCCGGACATAACAGATGCAACACAATCAGGTATCATACCCAAGTCTTCTCCACATACCAACATATCCGTTGCATTAATCAGCGGTGGAAGTTTCCACATTGCTTTACCATACCAAAAATCATTGTGGCGATGATAAAAGAAATCATTATATAATCTATCAAAGCACCAACGTTCATAGTCGGTCAAAGCCCTATAAGAATATGTGAATTGTGCAGAAATACGCGGATGATAATGTCCCTTCTGTTCTGCATCTTCTATAAACAAAACATCATCAATTAATCCTAATAAGGCATTTTTGATTTTTTCATTTTTATCATTTATTGGTAATCCTGCAAAATAATTTTCCACTTTGCGCTGCGTACCTACAAAATCCTTCAATTGGTATCGTCCATCAGGCAACTGATCCATGTACACAGCTTTAGCTTCTTCTGTGTATTCACCAAAGAAATCGCCAAGGAAATAATCCATTATATACGGTTTAGTCTGCACTTCATGATTAATCCAAAAATCATAACTATTACGCAATTCATCGGCACTGAATGGCATTGCGGGATTAAATGTTCCCAACAAACCATGTACGGCATCCATAGGAATTTGCCAAATACGGAAGAAACCGAGTATGTGGTCTATACGGTATGCATCAAAATATTCAGCCATCTTGCGGAAACGATTTTTCCACCATGCAAAACCGTCCTTATTCATCTCTTCCCAATTATATGTAGGGAATCCCCAATTCTGACCTAAGACAGAGAAATCATCCGGCGGTGCTCCTGCTTGACAATCCATGTAGAATAAATGAGGATACATCCATGCGTCAACACTTGCACGAGCTATACCTATCGGTATATCACCTTTAAGAACGATACCGTTTTCATGCGCATAATTACGTACTTCACGTAATTGCTTATCCAGATGATACTGCAAGAAATAAATGAAATTAATTTCATTTTCATTCTCTGCACATACATTTTCAACAATTTCATCACTATATTTGGCATAGTTGCCCCATTTGTCAAATTCAGGCGTATTGAATTTATCACGCAATACACAGAATACAGCATAAGGCTTCAACCAATATGCATTATTCTTATAGAATGTCCTAAATGCAGCCGTCTTTAATGTCTTTATGCCTATTTCTTCATAAATGTCACACAAATAAGCTAATTTCTCATTATTTACGCGTTCATAATCAACAGTATCAAGTGCATTGAGCCGGTTAGCTATAGTTTTGTAATGTGCAATCTTCTTGTCATCACTTAATGTTCCCACTTTATCGGGGCGCAAATACATAGGGTGCAACGCAAAGGTAGAGTTTGCCTTATACGGATATGAATCTACCCAAGTATGCGTCATTGTCGTATCATTTATCGGCAACAACTGAATTATACGCTGTCCTGTCTGCTTTGCCCAATCCACCATTTTAAACAAGTCATAAAAGTCGCCAACACCAAAATCATCTTCACTGCGTAAAGAAAATACCGGAATAGCTGTACCTGCACCTTTCCATGCTTGCCGAGAATCATTAAACTTGAGACCTGCCACCGAAATTACTCCGGTTTCAGGTACATTTAAGAAAAACTGTCGATTGTCAGAATATTCCCAAGCAACAACCTCTCTCTTTACACCTTTCTTGATTATCAGGAATTTATAATTAAAAGGTTGTTTAACAATTTCACTATCGAGTACAATTTCCCACTCCGGGAAATTATAGCTGTTTAAAGTCAACGCTTTTTTAGGATTCCAGTTCCCCAATGCCTCGCAATCACCCGTTATGGCAAGAACTTCATCACTCTTTACGACAGGAGCGAATACTCGCATTACCACCGAACCTTTAACCGGACGTTGAGGTTGCTTATCTCGTTTTCTTGAGAAAATTCCTTCGGTAAATGCTGAAGAGAAAAAAGCCTTGTTCTCCGGCTGGTCATTCCAGCTGTCAAATAATTCATACGTGTCCAAACCATCACCATTAACAAGTTCATGATGTTTTCCCCATTCATAGCGATGGTTTCCGTTACTGTCTTTAACAAAGTAAGTGTAACAAATATCAGCAGAATCATTAGGTACATTTATCGCCAAAGTCCACTGACCTTCAGGCTTAGGTTCCATTTTCACAGCATTTTTCACATTGCTGTCGCCAAGTTCTTTACAATTACCCACAACATAGAGAGATTCTCCCCATTGTGTTCTGTAATTGATATTAAATATGATTTTCATAAAACGCTTTAAGTTTGAATACTATAGGTTATTTATCGTGTTGCTAAATTAACAATTAATTGGAAATAAATAAAATAAAAGGCGGAATAAATTAATATTCCGCCTTAAATATCACATAATTCGCTATTATCCACACTTTGATGTTCCACAGGATGTACATATCAAGCAACCCTCTTGATAGATAAGAGTTTCCTGCCCACAATTAGGACAAGTCTGCCCATTAGCTTTCATTCCATTAGGAAGGTACTTTTTCAATGCACGCTCAACACCCATTTTCCATGTATTGATAGACTTACTATCAAGTTCTAAACTGCCCACAAGTTTCAATACTTGATCAATAGGCATACCATAACGCAACACCCCGGAAATGAGCTTAGCATAATTCCAGAACTCGGGATTAAACTTATCAGACAATCCTTCAATCGTTGTCTTATAACCACGCTTATTGATAAATTGGAAATCATAATGCTTATTTCCATTTTCATCAAAAGCCTTGATAATTTTACCTTTATTTACAGATTTAGGGCAGAATATACCTTCTTCATCATCGGCAAGTCCTGTAAAAATTTCATACGGACGTCCATCGATCAAGCCAACAAAGGCAATCCATTTTTCTTTATTGTTTTGAAATCTGATTACATCTGCTTCCAACTCAATAGGACGTTTCAATATATGTTCCTCATTAGCTATATAATGATTACACTTAGGTTCTTCCTTTTTTGTCGAAACGAGGACGCCTGCACGCGAACCGTCACGATATACGGTACATCCCTTGCAACCTGATTTCCATGCTTCAACATACAAGTCATTAACGAGACTTTCCGACACATCGGCAGGCAAGTTAATAGTTACGCTTATTGAATGGTCTACCCATTTCTGGACACTACCCTGCATTCTCACTTTCGCCAACCAATCCACATCATTTGATGTTGCCTTATAGTAAGGAGACTTCTTTAGAATTTCGTCAAGTTCATCTTGCGTATAATCAGACTTCACTTCGATTCCGTTCACTTTCATCCATGTAGTGAACTTGGGATGATATACAATATATTCCTCAAAACTATCACCCGATTCATCAGTGAAATCAACACGGGCATCCGGATCGTTAGGATTAATTTTGCGACGACGCTTATATACAGGTAAGAATACCGGTTCTATACCTGATGTTGTCTGTGTCATAAGACTGGTGGTTCCGGTAGGCGCAATTGTAAGACAAGCTATATTTCGGCGACCATATTTGAGCATATCTTCATAGACCTCAGGAGCAGCTTCTTTTATACGATTTATAAACGGATTGTTTTTTTCTCGTTCTGCATCGAATATTTCAAAAGAACCGCGTTCTTTTGCCAATAGCACAGAAGAGCCATAAGCTGATACAGCCAGCGTCTTGTGTATATTTACAGAAAATTCTGTTGCCTTATCCGTCCCATAAGTCAGCCCCATAGCTGCAATCATATCACCTTCAGCAGTTGTTCCCACTCCGGTACGGCGTCCTTTCAGCGTTTTTGAACGAATTTTTTCCCACAAATGCAATTCGGTCTTTTTCACTTCCTCCGTTTCAGGGTCAGAATCAATCTTGGCTATAATTTTGTCGATTTTCTCCATCTCAAGATCGATAATATCATCCATTATCCTTTGTGCTGCAGCCACATGCGCTTTAAATAATTCATAGTCGAAATATGCATCCTTGGTAAACGGATTCACTACGTATGAATACAGATTTATAGCAAGTAACCTGCAACTGTCATACGGACATAACGGTATTTCGCCACACGGATTTGTCGAAATGGTCTTAAATCCTAAATCGGCATAGCAATCCGGCACAGATTCACGTATAATCGTATCCCAAAACAGCACTCCCGGTTCCGCACTCTTCCATGCATTGTGAATAATTTTACCCCACAATAAAGCTGCATCAACGTCCTTTTTGTATAACGGATTCTCCGAATCTATAGGATATTTCTGCAAGTAACTTTCACCTTTTACCGCAGCATTCATGAAATCATCATCTATTCTCACAGACACATTTGCCCCGGTAATTTTACCCTCGGTCATTTTAGCATCGATAAACGCTTCCGAATCAGGATGCTTAATACTCACGCTCAACATCAACGCACCTCGTCGACCATCTTGCGCAACTTCACGGGTTGAATTGGAGTAACGTTCCATAAACGGAACAAGACCGGTGGATGTCAATGCCGAATTTTTAACAGGAGACCCCTTGGGTCTTACGTGTGACAAGTCATGCCCCACTCCGCCACGGCGTTTCATCAACTGCACTTGTTCTTCATCTATTTTTATGATACCTCCGTATGAATCGGGCGCACCATCAAGACCTATCACGAAACAATTGGACAAGGAGCCTACCTGAAAATCATTTCCAATTCCCGACATCGGACTTCCTTGAGGTACTATGTACTTAAACTTCTTGATTAAATCATAAACAGCTTCCTCCGTCAAAGGATTTGGGTATTTCTTCTCTATTCTCGCTATTTCTCGAGCAATTCTGCGGTGCATATCATTAGGTGTCAATTCATAAAGATTACCAAAAGAATCTTTTAGCGCATATTTGCTTGCCCACACCCTTGCAGCAAGTTCATCACCGTCAAAATACTTCAACGTAGCATCGTATGCTTGTTCATACGTGTAAGTTTGTCTCTCCATCAGATTTATATGGTTTATTAATATTTTATTTATTGGTATTGCAAATATATATAATATACATCTAATTGATGCAACATTTATGCTATATAAATTCAAAAAGTTATCAACAACCAAACACAATCACCTGTATTTCAATCAAATAAAAACGCACAACTTCTAAAAAGTTTTCCAAATCATTAATTCTACCGATAGCGCACATACACAAAACAGCACACTTAAACATAGCATAGATGCACTAATATGTACATCGTCACCTACTTTTAATATATAGACAATAGTTATAAAAGTAAAAAACAAACAATACCGGAAATACTGATGTATTCCGAGAAAAAATTCAAAAAAGACTATAGAGTATTACGCCTTAAACTCGTTTTCTATTTTTTCTATATCTTCCTGTAATGTTTTTTCTATAGATAAACGTTCATCTATCGTCTTGCATGCATGCAGTACTGTTGCATGGTTACGAGATAATCTTGCCCCGATATTTGTAGAAGAAAGCTGTGTCAGTTTTTTGGCAAGATACATTACAATCTGCCTTGCATCCGATATTTCTCTCTTTCGCGACTTACCATAAATTAATTCTGTATCGATATTGTAGTGTTCACACACTTTTTCGGCGATAATTTCAAATGTAATTTGTGCTTTTGACACTTTAACGGCATTGGATATAACAGCTTTTGCCAAATCCAGTGTAATATCTTGATTGAGCATGGTGGCATGAGCGAGCAATGATACTATAATACCCTCTAACTCACGTACACTATCTGTTACATTATCTGCAATAAAATCAAGTATCTCGCTTGAAATAGTCAAACCATCCTGCTCCGCTCTCATTGTAAGGACATTGCGACGCAATGAATAGTCCGGTTTAGCCAATTCTGCAGTCATACCCCACTTGAAACGAGAAATCAAGCGCGGCACCATACCGTCCATATCCACCGGACGCGTATCGCTTGAGAGGATAAGTTGCTTTTGATTCTGATGCAGATGATTGAATATATGATAGAATGTGTTCTGTGTTGCAGTTTTTCCGGCAAACTCCTGTATATCATCCAATATCAATGTATCAATACTCTGATAAAAATTAATAAAATCATTTACCTTATTATTTCTTACGGCTGTCGTATACTGACTTTCAAACACTCGCGCTGTAACATAAAGCACACGACATTGCGGCTGTGTCTCTTTCATCTTAATACCGATAGCCTGTATCAAGTGCGTTTTTCCCACACCGGTAGGACCGAAGATAAATAACGGATTAAAGGTTTTACACTTAGGATTAGTCGCAATTGTCTCACCTATACTTACAGCAAGTTTATTACTCAAGCTATCACAATAATTTTCAAATGTATATTTCGGATTTAATTGCGGGTCAATGTCGCTATACTCTATCTTTTCAAATGGATTGGCAACTTTTGGAATAGACCTATCAACCCTGTTATCCGTAATAGGACTACTCGTTGCACCCCTAACTGTCATACTTGAATCAGTATAACATAGTTTTATTTGATTTCCATAAACATGGCGTAGGGTAGTCTTAATCAATTTCAGATAAGTACCCTCAAACTTCTCAACAAAGAACTGCGATGGAACATACAGGTTCAATTTATCATTCTCATAACTTTTTACAGATATGGGCTTAAACCATGCATTGAACTGCTCCTCACTCAGGTTATCCCTGAATATTGAGAGACATTTTTTCCATAATATGTCCTTTTCTTGAGAATACATCTGTTTATATTGTCAGTTTTTCGAGTACAAAATTTGTCAAAAATATCAAGAAAAAAAAACACTTATAAATTTGCTTTTTTTATTTTAATTACAACATTTTGAAATTCAATACTTTGCAGTAAAATATAAGAAACTTCACATTTGTTAAAACCTCAAATAATTATAATCCTATCAATCAGGCATTTTATAAAACCTCTTATATCCACAAATGAAATAAACAGCATTATTTTAAGTGAACCGCACGAACCAAAACATAAATAAAATGTAGGTTTTAGACAAAACCTACATTTACGCTTTGTTTAGAATCATTCTAAATAACGTACCACTATGATAATATCAAAAAACTTTCACATTAATGTATCGCTTTGGATTAGCCTTTATATCCTTGAATAAAGAATCAAGGCTGAGAATAGTTTGGTCGGCATGATTATATAGGCTCTTATCATTCATCAATAAACCAAGACTTGATTCTGTTCCGTTCATTTTTTCGGTTAAAGACTTCAAATTTGACATTGTCGCATTGACACTATTCATAGTAGAATCGAGAGGAACAGCATTCAATTCATTGGTTATTTCTGCAAGATTGGCTGAAACTGTCTTTAAATCGGCTGTGATTCCATTGGCATTTGTCATCATTTCCGGCATATTCTTGTTTAATTGAACAGTCAGGTTCTCCAAATTAGCCGAAATATTATTCAATCTGGTAACCGACCCGCTTATAGCCGGATTTGCAAGAAGCGTATTAATACTTGTAAGTATACTATCCACTTTAGGCAGCATTACAGCCAAAGACGGCATCAAGTCTTTAGAAACATTATCCATAAGCCCCGACTGCAAGTTTCCTTTCAACTCATCCCCTACCGCATAAAATTCGTTAGCAGATGCAGGTAAATCCAACATAACGGTAGATGTACCAAGCATATCGGTTACAATCAACGCTTCAGTACCTACTGGCAGTTTCAATTTCTTATCCAAACTGAGTTCCACAATTATATTACCATTATTCTTGTAATCGTATGTAACATCACTTACCAGCCCTACTTGAAAACCGTTAATGATTACCGGAGCAGATACATTAAGCCCGTTTATACGGTTATAACTTACTTTATAGAAATTAGACGGGGTAAACAAGTTTACACCTTTTAAATAATTAATCCCCCAATACAACAACCCGATACTAATCAATACCGCTATCGCAATCAAAACTTCTTTTGAAAAAATCTTCTTCATTATTATATATCATTTAAAAGTTATCTGTTATTTTATTCGCTTACCGTTTCTGAAAGAAACAATAAAAGCGTCTTTAAATTTCTTTCCCGCTTGTTTCAGCAACTTTTTAGCATCTTCCTGCGACTTCGTGGAGCCATAAGTGTACTTATAAATTCCATTTTCCTTATATACATCCACAGGCGTTAAGCCTTTGAAACGAGAATCACCTGATTTCAGTTTAACCGTAGCTGTCATAAATTGAACCTTATATATAACACTCCCATTCGTATCATTATCATCGGTATCTTTATTATTTACGCTTTCAGCATCAGCTTGTCCGTCGGGTGTATTTGTTTCGTGCCTGCTGCTATCATCATGCGATACAGCGGCTATCTTTTTGTCATTCGCAGCCTTATATTCATGAAACGCATTATATAATGCCTCTGCTAATTTTTTTTGACCTGATTTAGAGCCAAGAAACTTCTCTTGCGTAGGATTACATATAAAATCAAGTTCAACAAGTACGGCAGGCATACTTGTACGAGCCAATACCAAAAAACCGGCTTGCCTTACTCCCCTGTCGGTACGTCCTGCTGTAGAAACGAACTCTCGTTGAACTTTGGAGGCAAAATCAACACTTTGTTCCAAGTGAACATTTTGGCTGATCTCAAATATTATATACGACTCCGTGGAATTAGGATCAAAGCCTTGATAAGTCACTTCATAATCCTTTTCCAAAGATATTACGGAGTTTTCTCTCATGGCAACCTCTAAATTATCATCGGATTTATGCAAACCCAGCGTATAGGTGGATGCTCCTTTAATTGTCTTCCGTTTCTTGTTCCTCCGGTCAATCGAGTTACAATGTATCGATATAAACAAATTTCCTTTCGATTTATTAGCGATGTCGGCTCGTTCTTGTAATGTCAAATATTTATCGGAACTACGAGTATAGACGACCTTTACATCATCCATTCCATCCTCTATCATCTTCCCTAACTTTAAAGCGACAGAAAGGTTGACATCCTTTTCCCGCACCTTTTTCCCTAATGCACCCACATCCTTACCTCCATGTCCTGCATCAATGACGACAGTAAACCCTGCCGCACTTGTCTGAACTGCGATAAATGCGGATATTATCAATACAATACAATTTCTTATGTATATCATCTTGTCGTCATAATTAATAGGTGGTACACCAAAAGGTTTTCCCAATTATGCAAATTTACGAAAATACCCTCAAAATCCCCCTAAAAGATACTCGTTTTTTTCTTTTCGGTTAAAAATGAACAAAAAAAAGCGTGAAATGAAATGAATATTTCAATCATTACACTATTTTTGTAACCGTTTTTATATTTAATGTTATCTACATAAGATTGTTATTGAAAATATGAAAGAAACGGTATATGGATTATTAGGTTATCCCCTTGGGCATTCCTTCTCAAAGAATTTCTTCAATAAGAAATTTGAGTCTGAAAAAATCGACGCAGAATATATCAATTTTGAGATACCGGATATCAACATGCTTATGGAAGTCATAAGTGAATACTATAATTTGAATGGATTGAATGTCACAATTCCATATAAGGAACAAGTAATACCGTTCCTTGATGAATTGGATGAAGACGCCGCTGATATTGGTGCTGTAAATGTAATTAAAATCATACGTAACAATGGAGAGATGAAACTAAAAGGATACAATTCCGATATAATCGGTTTCTGCGATTCAATTACACCATTGTTACAGCCGCACATGAAAAAAGCACTTATACTCGGAACCGGTGGTGCTGCCAAAGCTGTTTTTTATGGGCTGAAGAAACTCGGTATTGAAGGACAATTTGTTTCACGCAGAAAAACAGATATAGCCATTACCTATTCTGAAATAGATAATAAAATAATGGATACGCATCATGTCATTGTAAACACTACACCTCTCGGCATGTATCCTAACATCGATGAATCACCCGACATTCCCTATGAAATGTTGACAAACAAACATTTATGTTATGACTTATTGTATAATCCCGATGAAACATTATTTATGAAAAATGCCAAAGCACATGATGCAATCACTAAAAACGGTCTTGAAATGCTGTTGCTGCAAGCTTTTGCATCTTATGACATCTGGACTTCCAAATGACAAACCATACACTCTTTAAATATATTCGATTAATACCATGAAAGACGCATTATCCAAAGTGCCTGTAATTAGATTGCTATTGCCATTTATTACGGGTATTTTATGTGCGTCATGCTTTAATATTCCCACATATATAGCAATCATCATTATTGTAATAAGCATTGTGACTTTCTCTTTAGCCAATTTTAAGAAAGTTCCGTATGTATTACTGACACAACAGTATATTGTAAACACTCCGTTAATCCTTATATGTTTCAGCCTTTCTATTATATGTACTAATTTGAGCAAACCAAGCAAGTTGCCTGAAATAAACTACGAAGGAGCAACAGCCAATGCCATAATACAAAAAATTACCGACAATGATTTTTCAACAAACCTATTACTTGATGTAACCCAAGTAACAGATTCATGCGGACACAGATTTAACACGAACACTAAGATTATTGCATGGATGGAAGGCAACAACTATTCTTTAAGAGAAGGAGACTTGATATGTTTCAAGTTTCTTCCACAAACAATAAAAAATAAAGGCAATCCCGAAGAATTTGATTACAAAGCACATCTATATAATCAAGGCATCATATATCATACCTATATAAAACAGAATGAGTATATAAAGACCGGCAGCACAAACAACCTGTTTATTTTGTCACGTAACATTCAGCGAAATTTAATCACACACATTCTAAATTCCACCCTTAAACCTGACACCAAAACATTTATTATCACAATAATTTTAGGCGACTCAACATTCTTCAGTGATGAAACAAGAGATGTATTCTCTCAAGCCGGATTAGCGCATGTACTTGCCCTAAGTGGTTTACACATGGGTATAATCGCATTGCTGACAAGTATTATACTCTTACCATTGGATTATTGCCACCAAAAACGCATCAGATTGATATTGACTTTAATTCTAATTATAATATTTTCTTTCATTGTAGGATTCTCCCCATCGGTTGCAAGAGCATCTATAATGATAACGTTTATCCTTATTTCAAGAATCATAAGACGCAACAGCAGCTCATTAAATGCTCTTTTCACTGCTGCATTGATAATTCTGCTAATGGAACCATACGCCATTTATAATGCAGGATTCCAATTCAGTTTCTTGTCTGTGTTGCTTATTTTATTATTATCCAACAGATTAACATCCATTTCTGTTAAAAATCAATTACAATATTATTTTGGGTCACTTGCGATTGTTTCTATCATCACTTCAATAGGGACAGCAGGGCTAACTGTATTCTATTTTAACTATATCCCACCTCTTTCGATTGTCTCCAATATTATACTCATACCATTATTACCGATTATTGTAGGTTGCGGTATGATATATTTATTATTACTTGTAACCGGTTTAGACATAAGTACATTGGCTCAAATCGTAGATTCGTTATATGAATTTGCAACACAATTAGCAACCGATATTACTTCATTTTCCTTCCCAAATGTAAATTACCTGTATTGTTCTCCCCTTCTACTGTGTTTCTATTTTTCAGTTGTTATATCGGTTATAATGTATATCTATAAGCATAAAGCGTTTTATCTATATTGCGCATTATGTTTTAGTTTAGGATGTGTACTTTTAAAATCAGTAGAAAATAACAATATTCCGAATTCCGGATATGTAATATTCAGCGATAACCAATGTACACCCATAATGTCATTTAGTAATAATTCTGCAAAACTTATAATACCTGAGGACACTATCTGTCTAAGAACATTTAAACGTACACATCGGCGTTTTCTTGCTAAATATCAAATAACGGAATTATATCCGGAACATCAATCAAACAAGCAATATATTATTTTAGGCAATAAAAAAGTCTGCATCATAAAAGACACTTCAATCAAGTCGATTCAGATAACCCCTAAAATAGATGTTGACATAATACTTGTGACAAAAGGATTTTATGGAAAAATATATGATTTAATACGTAATTATAACACAAAGCTTATTCTATTATCAGCCGATATATATCATAAACAAAGAGAAAAATTATATCAAGAATGCTTAAATAATAATGTGCCTTGTCATATTATAGAGGAACATGGGGCTGTTTATGAATTTTTCAATTAATAATAACCCTGCCGGCACCTACAAATCTCTTTTTATAATAGTTTTCAGATAAATCTGTTATTATAACTCCACGTTTTGTCGTTGAGTGAACAAACTTATTGTTTTTCAAGTATAATCCGATATGATTTATTCGTTTTCCTTTTTTTGATGTAATAAAAAACACCAAGTCTCCTTCTCTCAAATCATCCTTATCGATATGCTCACAGTTCTTTTCATATATTTCATAAGAACTGCGGTATAATTTCTTGCCGTAAATTTTCCTATATATTTCAACAACAAGTCCGGAACAATCAGTACCTTTTTTAGTCTGCCCTCCATATTTATATGGTGTACCAAGCCAGCTTTCCACTTCTTTATACAAATCTTCATTCACATCTTTATCATTTCGTTCCACTGCAACAATCTCCACCTTATCTTCTATAATGTTCTTTTGGGAACGACAAGAAACGCCCAATAGCGTCAAGCATATCACTGTGCTTGTTACTGTCTTGTATCTTAACTTGTCACTAAACATAATATAGCACAAAAAAGGAAATAAGTATTGTATCCCTATTTCCCTTTTACCTTATAAAACTAAATTATTTTTTACTTTGTCTCTTCAGCTGTTTCCTCAGCAGCCTCTTCATTTTCATCCTTAAATGAAGTATATCCTGCCGCTATCAAAAGATTATACCATGTTATGACTTTCTTAATATCATTTGGATAAACTCTTTCTTTATCAAATTCCGGGAGAACTGTCTCAAAAAAATCAAACAATGATGTCTTATCAGCATATTGTTTCACATCTACCGGTTTGCCTTCATTCTTATCATAAATCGTTTGCAATACGGCACTCAATGCTACTTCTTCATCATAAGTATAAATTGCAATATCTCCTAATGAAATTATTTTATCGTGTGAATAAGCCGGAAATCTCTTGCTATCATTCAAACTTTCTACAATTATCATATTCTTTCCATAAGAAACCAATTTATACAATCCTGATTTTCCTGATATTGACAATATCTTCTTTAACATAACAATAATGTTCTTTAGTGTGGTTTTAAATTTGTTTTCTAAATATATTGCAAATTTAGCATTCCTTTTTGGTTATATCAAGAACTTCACACTATTTGACATTTCACTCCACTATATTACAACCCCAATTCGCCCAACAAAATATCCACTTGGGGGAGAATTGCCAGCTTATCGTCATTCACAATATTTCTGCAACAATTAAGTATAGAATAATCCTGCCCTTTCTGAGCTTCAATACGTCTTTTTACATCATTACGGTTCATATTATTCCTATTCATAACACGAGCTATACGCACTTCTTCAGGAGCAGTCACCACCCATACACCGCTAACAATGTCCAATAAATTACTCTGTAACAATATTGCCGTCTCTATAAACATCACACTTTGTTCACAGCATTCAAAACGCCTAATTATATCTTCTTTTACTCTCGGATGAACAATGGTGTTTATCTTCAACAATGCATTCTTTTCACTAAACACTATCGCACTCAGATATTTTGAGTTAATTTGATTATTTTCAGCAATACATTCTGAGCCGAAAGCATGTACCAAGTCGTTCTTTATCTCCAACGACGTGTTCATTAATCTTTTAGCTTCCGCGTCACAATCATATACAAGATAGCCGTTAATTCTCAATATTGATGATATTACGCTTTTACCACTGCCAATACCGCCGGTTATAGCAATTAACCTTTTATTATTCATGGCTCTAATGTTTCTCTATAATAAATTCGACACTGTCTTGTGTCAATGAGATATTATTGTACAATGCTGGAGATTCCTCTATTCTGACAGCCACCCTATTTGAAGACATAGTTCTCATAACATCCCGATAATCCACCACCGCATTGAACGGAATATTTTTTCTATACATGCTGAACGGCACCAAGAACGATGCCTCTACTTCAGAGGGAAACGTAATTACATTCATATTTTGCGGCATATTCTTAACAATTACCGGAATTTTTACCTTTTTTGAGATAAGAGGCTCTACCGGTATTGTTAATTGTATTTTATCCGGAACAATTTTTGCTCCTTGAATTGGCGAAATTGAAACCGTTCTCAATAATGTATCCGTCAGTTCACGTTCTTCCACTCTATATGTGTATACTTCATCAATATCGGCAAGCGTGTTTCTGTCGGAAAAAACCAATACAGAATCAGCATTTTGACGCAATGAGCCATAAATAATGTATTGAATATTTGGACGAATATCTAAATCAAGCCTTACCGGCACTTTTTTTCCGGGTAAATTTGTAAACTTCAAGTTAATACTTTCCATCGATAGCCCTTGAATTGTCGTACTGTTTTCAAACAAACTTCTCAATTTTCTTCTGAATTCGGCATTTGGAATATAAAATGTACCTTCTTCCGTTAAGGCATAGTCGTCAAACTTAATGTTCAACGTGGGAGTTTCTCCTACAATAAACTTAAGTAATGCAATTCCTTTATCTTTAACATTCACGTTTACATGGTCAGGAATTTCTGAAATAATTGTAGTGCTATCTGGTATTGATGTCACTTTGATAGGAACCTCTATATCATACTGCATATTGTTATTCAATGATATAAACGTCCAAAAGATGAATGATATGAATACAAACACCAAAAAGTTAAGTGCGGTCTTCGTTGCCGGAGTTCCACCCATCACCTTAAGTATAACCTCTTTATATTTTTTGTAATTAAGCATATTGTTGTATTCATATCACTAAAGCCATAAGCTTTGGAGTAAGCAAATGGCTTTAGTTTCTGTTTAATTCATATTTAGCATTATTATTTAGCGTCTTGCACAGGAGCTTCTGCCGGAGCTACTATGTAATTCTTGTCGATTTTAATTTTCACATTATCAGCTACTTCCAAAAGTACCACAGTTTCTTTTATTTCCTTAATTTTACCATACACGCCGCTGGCTGTTCTTACTTTATCGCCTACTGACAAAGCATTGATAAAGTCTCTCATTCTTTTACGTTCCTTATTCTGCGGACGTATCATAAAGAAATAGAAAATCACAAATAATGCAACAATCATAATTATTGACATCATACCATTGCCGCCCTCAGCAGTTGCTGTTTCTTGTAGTAAAATTGTTGTTAATGTATTCATATAAATTATTTTAAAGTTTTACAATAAATATTCAAGTTTTTATTCTTTGGAAATTCTACCGGAATCTTTCAAGTAATTTATTGAAGAATTTAAAATACCGTTAACGAATTGTCCGCTTTTTGGAGTACTATAGTATTTGGCAATTTCAATATATTCATTCATAGTAACTTTGGTTGGGATACTGTCGAAATTCTTAACTTCTGATAAACCTACACCTAAAATCACTCTGTCCATAAAAGCAATGCGTTCAGTATCCCATTGCTCCTTTTGAACGAATTTATCTATTATGCTATCGTTCTCCTCATTCTCTCTAACAGCGCAATCAAATAATCGTTCACCATATTCGCTGTCTTCTTCATCTTTATATTTAGGTTGTATTGTTGCTGTTTCAGAATAATTAGCGAATTGTTTTATTGTCTTTAGAACAAATGTACCCATTACCGCCAAATCATCATTCCAATATACCGACTTAGACTCAAGGATTTCAAGGAAATCATCATCCATGAAGACTACTTTTTTCATAATATCTTTCCAGAAATTGCAGTCATCCACATAGTCTATCTTATCCGCATCCATATATTCTTGATATATGGTGGAATGCAGCAATTTGTCATGCATAAGTTTCATGAATATGATATCATCAGTCCAAGAAATAGGATTTTCCTTTAAATAAGCCTGAAGATTTTCATTTTCTCTAAGTTTTGCAATGAATTTATTATCTGAAAGCCTTGTATTTGGATTCATGTCATGTTCCGTAGGCAGATATTTATGCTTTGCCATATCCAATTTACGGTCATGATAATCGGTTAACTCAATCATCAGCACAAGCATTGCAATATATAGTTCATACGCTTTGTCTAAACTTTTTTCTAATTCTTTTTTTGCATCCTTGATGGTTCTGCCTTCCTTTGTAAGGAGATAAGAGTAAACCATCTGCACTACTTTGATACGTATTAAAATGCGAGTTATCATATTTATTTATTTTTTGCAAAGTTACCTTAAAATAAGTATTCTTTCAAGAAAAAAGCCCTTATTTTATTTTTTATAGCGTTGCCGCACCACTTCATACATCATGATTCCGGCAGCAACCGACACATTTAACGAATTTATCTTACCAAATTCAGGTATTGACACCAATTCATCGCACACCGATTCCACTTCGGGCTGCAAACCGGTGTCTTCCGAACCCATTACGATTACGGTAGGTACGGTATAATCTACATCAGTATATAATTTATCGGTTTTTCCTGATGCTCCCACTATCTTACATCCGTTATTTTTCAAGTAATTCAATGCACCCTGCATACTGCGTTCTCGGCACACTTGTAAATAATTTAATGCACCGGCTGATGTCTTCATCGCATCACCACTGACCGATACACTATGACGCTCAGGTATTACTACAGCGTCTACACCTGCACATTCACACGTTCTTGCAATAGCACCAAAATTCCTGACATCGGTCACGCCGTCAAGAGCAACCATAAACGGCATCTTACCTGCTTCATATATTTCCGGAATTACATTGCTCAAGTTGCTATAAGTAACCGAGGAGAGTATCGCAACCACCCCTTGATGGTTCTTTCTTGTAATTCTATTGATTTTTTCTAATGGTACTCGTTGAATAAGTATCCTATACTGCTTAACCAAATCATACAGCTCATTCACAAGTTCACCCGACAAATCTTTCTTAATAAGAATTTTATCAATATCCTTTCCCGCCTCGATAGCTTCTATCACAGGACGTATGCCAAATATATAGTCACTTCTTTCCATAATCTTAATTATCAATTAAAACCAAATAATGATTTCGCATTATTTATTGCAGCCGAATCAATTTCCTTTCCACTCAACATACGTGCGATTTCATTAACTCTTTCTTCATCGGTCAATCTACATAAAGACGTATAAGTTGAGTCCTCAACATCATCTTTATAGACTTTATAATGTTGATTACCCTTAACGGCTACCTGCGGAAGATGCGTTATCGTTATAACTTGTATATTATCCGAAATCTCTTTCATCATTTCGCCCATCTTATGAGCAATTTCACCCGACACCCCGGTGTCAACCTCATCAAAAATTATTGTAGGCAGTTTCATCCGGCTTGCAACAATAGTCTTTACGCAAAGCATCACGCGCGATAATTCTCCTCCGGATGCAGTATTTTCTATCGGCATCAATTGCTGCTGACGATTGAACGCAAATAAGAAATCCACTTTATCTATACCGGAATCACTGGGAACTGTTTCCTCAAAAGATATGTCGAATCGTATATTTTTCATTCCAAGCGGAACAGCTGTAAGTCCCAATATGCTTTTCAGCAATTCACTCCCCTTACGTCTTGTTTCCGATAATTCCTTTCCCAAGCTCAATACTTCAGCCTCACACTTTTTCAATTCGGTTTCCATACTTTTAATTTCATCATCGGAATTGTCTATAATTTCAAGCCTCTTTTCATAATCGCGCTGTAACGCTATCAATTCATTAACTGTAGCAACCTTGTGCTTGGTCTCCAAATCATAGATATTTCCCAACCGCTCATTTATGCGTTCAAGTTCCGCAGGATTATCGGTATATGAATCCTGCATGCCATCTATGGTTCCGGCAATATCTTTCAGTTCAATAATTGATGATTGTACTCGCTCTGATATTTCCTTTAAATCTGCATCGATATTTTCAATATGTGCAAAATCTCTCGCTACAGATGATAAAACAGAAAGAATGCTTCCGTCATTATCTTTTATTTGTGAAACAGCATTCCATAAGCATTGCTTAATTTCTGAAACATTCGACAGCCTGCTTTGTTCCTTTTCAAGTTCCGTATCTTCATTATCCTGCAACTTTAAAGCTGATATTTGCGACAACTGGAATCTTATATAATCCTCGTCTTGTCTGCTTTTTTCATAGTTTCCTTTAAGAGTGGTAAGCTGTTCTTTCAGTTCTTTATATTCTCTGAATTTTAACCGATACTCCCGACGCAAATTTTCATTGACAGAAATACTGTCTATGATATTCATCCTGTATGCAGCATCGCCCAGCATCATATTACTATGCTGAGAATGTATGTCTATAAGGAACAACGTAAATTCCCTCAACGCCGACAGCGTAACGGGAGTGTCGTTAATAAATGCTCTGGAACGTCCGTTTGTCGCAACCTCACGCCTCAGAATACATTCATCTTCAAATATATCTATTTCATTTCGTCTCAGAAAAGCCTCTGCATCAGCATACTCACGAATGCAGAATGTAGCCTCAATCACCGATTTTTTCTCTGTATTTCTTATCACTTTCATATCAGCGCGCTCGCCTAAGATAAGAGACAACGCTCCAAGTATGATTGACTTTCCGGCACCTGTTTCACCCGTTATTATAGTCAATCCCTTATCGAAATCTATTTCAAGATTATCAATAAGTGCATAATTGGATATCGATAAGTGCGTCAACATATATATTTCTTATATATTGCTATTTTGTTTCAGTGGATTTGATCTTTTCAAGACGTGAAGTCTCTGTAGGATATAGCGGATACAGCAATTCGTAAGCAGTTTCTTTTTCGGTCTGTGATGCCTTTGAATACACATTCACAAGTTCATCCAATTTGGAGTCCTTAAAAATAGAAAGACATACCGACATGGGTGCAACATCAAAGACCTTTTTCAACATTTCCAAGGTTCCGGTTATTACAGCTCTGCCTTTATTGGGACTTAGCACCATTTCATCAAGCCCCTTTCTGTGATATTGATACAATACATCCCTGATACTTGAAGTATTGCTGTCATAATATGCACTCAACACAGCATTCCTGTTTTTTGTATCTTCAAAAGCTTTCCATCCGCTTTCACCCGAACTTTGAGCAAGACGAACTACAGCTGCCGCTTTTTCATAATACATATCCCCACCTCTTAACGAAAACGAATCAAAATCCAACGCCAATATCAAATAAGCATAAAAATTCAATATGGCGGTCAGATTACTCTCCATAGAGTTTTCCGAAAAGATGAGCGGCTCATTTATGGCATACGAAAAATCAATCTTTGTATCCTTAAAATTAAACAAAGTGGTGGTATATGATGAATTGTACACCGGACGTATTGCTTGTACTTGCAAATCTCCCGACATCACGTTGTTTTCATCATAGGACTTTATTGTAAAATACAACTTGCACTCTATTTTTTCATTTGCATAAAATTGAGCATCGGTCCATTTATTGGTATTCATATATTCTGCTATAGCTTGCTGCAACGTAGTGAAAACATCTTTGTTGCTGCCTTGAACCTGCTCGGAATTGATTTCAACTGCACAATTCAATTCTTGAGCTTCGGCATTATTGTCAACACCAAACGCCAACAGAGCTATCACAAGTATTATTTGTCGGTAAAAACGGCTCACTTATAACACAGTATTTAATCCTACCTTTATTATTTCATGCTCAATTTTATATTAGTAAGTACACGCTTGGTATCTTGCGCAAAATCACCTTGCATAATCCAAGCATAGTATCCGAGATCTTTTTTAAAAACCTCAACGACCGGTACACCCTTATATTTCCCAAAATTAAACACCGGCTGATTCCTGTCGTCATAGACAATACGCCCCATCAAGTCAACATTCTTCTTTTGCGAAGAGAATGCCGACAAATAATCAACATCATTCTTTAAATCGGAATAGCGGTCAAGTTGAGCTTTTAACACCTCATAAGTTGCACGAGTATCAGCACTTGCCGAGTGTGCATCGTTCAAGTCCTTATCACAATAGAATTTATAAGCCGCTACAAGTGTGCGCTGTTCCATCTTGTGAAAGATAGTCTGCACATCGATAAATCTGCGTTTTGACAAGTCTATAACTATTCCCGCATTCAAGAATTCCTCCGCCAATAGCGGTATATCAAAACGATTACTGTTGAAACCGGCTATGTCGCAACCTTCAAACACTTTGCTTAGTTTTTTAGCTATGTCCTTAAACAACGGAGCATCTTTCACATCATCATCGGTAATGTGATGAACGGCTGTAGCCTCTTCAGGTATATGGCAACCGGGATTCACCCTAATGGTCTTTTCCTCCTCTTCACCGTTTGGAAATACTTTTATATAAGATATTTCCACTATTTTATCGTGAGTTATATTCACACCTGTTGTTTCAAGGTCAAAGAATATAATAGGAGACTTCAGATTCAATTCCATTTCTAAGAATATTTTATCAAGAAACCATCATAGGCATAAGCAACACCAGCATTTCCTCGCCTTCCTCTTGCGTATCGGGCAAGAACACTCCGGCACGAGCCGGTCCCGAAAGATTTACTGTTACCGTGTCAGCACCTATATTATTCAGCACATCGATCATTCTGGTATTATTGAATCCTATGAGCATTTCCTCGCCTTGATAATCACAAGCCATACGTTCCTCTGCCATAGTCGAGAATTCACGATCCTCCGCCTTCATGTATATTTCATTATCCTTCAATTGGAACATTACAAGTCCGCTCGCATTGGCAAAAACCGATACACGACGAATAGCATTAAGCAAGGAAACCCTGTCTACCACCAATTTAAACGGATTATTCTGAGGTATCACAGAATTATAATTCGGATAGCGACCGTTCACGAAACGACAGCTCAATGTGAAAGATGCCGATTCAAATACTGCACCTTTGGCATCGGTAGAGATTTTCACGTCTCCGTCTTCCTTTACCAAAACCGACTTTAGTATATTGGCCGGCTTGGTTGGCAATATAAATGAATCTTCCACTCCGGTTTGTATACGATTATTGGTGTACCGAACAAGTTTGTGTGTATCGGTCGCCACAAAAACCGCATTATCAGGAGTGATATTCCAGTATATACTCATCATGATAGGATGCAATTCATCTGCTCCTGAAGCAAACAATGTGTGATCTATACCCGCAAGTATTTCTTTCACTGCAATAGAATAGGTCTTTGCAGCCACATCCATCGCACTTCTCTGCGGGAACTCGTTTCCATCAATTCCAACAAAGTTATATTGTCCGTTCTGATATGTTATGATTATCTCAAATGTACCGTCATTGATTTCAAACATAAGCGGCTGATCCGGTAATTCTTTAAGCAAGTCAAGAAGTTTCTTCACATTTACCGCAAACTTTCCTTCACCTTCGCCCTCTACTACTTCTACACGGGTTGACAATGTGGTTTCAGAATCGCTACCGGTTATAATCAACTGATTTCCTGACAATTCAAACAAGAAATTATCCAATATTGAAATACTGTTCTTTGAATTCACAACCTTACTCACAAGAGACAATTGTGTCAATAAGCTTTTACTTGGAATGCTGAATTTCATATATTTCTGAGTTTTAATTATTTACTATATTTATCACCACCTTATAGCCGCACATATTCACTCACACTATAAGATTCTACAAATATAGTGAAAATCTTTCAAACTTTCCACCTCCCTCAAAAAACTTTCCAGCATCCAACAAAACTTAACAAATTTCCAAACAACACCCAAATCAACATTTGATTCTAAAATAATCCAATATCTCTTTATACAAATCCTGTGTCGTAAGGCAAGTATCTGTAAGACGCCCCGGGTATATATCAGATTAAGGACATTATCCAACGCAAATAGTCTGAATAATTTTTAATTTTACCATGCGATGAAACTTTAACTACAATATCAAAAATATTATCCCGTTGTTTTTCATTAATTCTCAATTTCTCTTTGTTCATTTTTAGTACATGCCCTATTGCTGATTCACAATATTCATAATTACCCGCCTCACATTGCGTCACAATTGCAAGTGCAGTAAATAAGATATATCCATACAAATGATCGGAAATTTTCTCATCAGGTGTTTTATTTTCATCAGGGATAGACGTCATATATAATGTGGCAATCCCATCATAAGCCTTTCCTATAGCTGCAGAATCTCCTTTACGAGAATTTTCTTCTAATTTCTTCAATTGATTCTCCATACCCCTAAGGTTAATAATACTAAACACCTGCCACCCAAGCAAGACAGAAGTAAGCAAACCAAGTACACCGATCAAAACACCCAACCATTCTGTCGTTACCGGCTCAATACGACATAAAGAAATCATTAGAGAGCCAATACTTATAATAGCAGAACCTATAGTCAGAGAATACAATACACCCTTTTTCATTTGTTCCATTCTTTTGTATAATTTAAAAACATAAATCCTCCTATATTGTTTCAAATTCTACAACACAGTCACTCACTAAAACACAAAAGGGCTTGTAAACCATTTCAGCTACAAGCCCAATTTCAATATAATAAACAGTTTCTAACATTTATTTAAAGTCGACTACTTCAATATTGAAAATATGCTTTATGAATTATTCTACATTGTTTCATTGTATCTCTATATGAAACATCTGAAGTATCAACCAAATAATCTAATAATTCTTTCAATGACTTCCAAGAAGTAGAATCACCTATATGAATCAAAATCTTCCATAAATTAGGATTACTCAAGAACAATGGCAACCAAATCGTTTGAGCAATTACATCATAAAGAACCCTATTATAATCTCCCTTACTGTCAAACATTCGATATTCATTTTTTTGGCACAAATTAATTATATTATATTTTCGTTTCTTTTCATCAAAAAAAATATCATATAGATATTCTCTTATTGACTCTTTATATGATTTATAATTCGAAAAAAGTGTATTCCATTTTTCCTCTAGCCGTACAAGAACAAATAACGAACAAGCATGACATAATATTTCCTCAAACCACATTAAACCGTTCTTACAACCACTCAGACCATTAATAATGTGATGACAATATTCATGTGCAAATTGGAATACCCATTGACACCAATAATTATCAGACACATTCAACCAAATCATATGCTTCTCCCCACAACATTCTAATGCCATAGGTCCGTCTTCGTTATATTTAACATACACATCATTTGAGCTAAACGGTTCATGACCAATAGCATTCGATAATGTTTCATCAACAAACCTCAACAAATTACATATTACATCCCAATTAGCATTCCCAAATGCAGACATATCAATGTAAATATTTGGTGCAATTTTTATATAACTCCTATATTATGTTTTACTTATTTGGATCCGGCTTTGTATTTTTCCATTTGTTATATTCGTTTTTGCAATCATTTGCTTCATTTTGATGTTTACTTGCTTCTTGAAGATGAAAATTCGTATCAGCTTTACTTAAACCTTGTTTTGCCATTTCTGTATGATGACGCACTTGACCTTCATGATAACGCTGCTCCTTTTGGGCTTCTGCCATTTTGCTTTCAATTTCACTTTTTGTATAACCTTTAAATGAAGGGTTATTATCAATATCATCTTCTAATCTCAATGACACCGGTTCGTTCTGCTCTGTTTCGTTTATTTCACAGAAATTATCCAAGCACTCATTAAATGTTGGAGCCATATTGTATTCTGCATAATACTCTTGAGCAAAGCGAACACCAGCCTCAATGGATTCAACTCTATCAACACCTGCCGGATGTGTTTCTGATTCGGGGGTGTACATTAGGGAGTTCTCCATTTGTGATACATCAATGCCATTCAATCCTGCTCGTACCCCAGCCATGTAATCACAACATAATTCCTCTTGATGAGCGTCAAACTCAAGATGTTCCATTCCTTGCAAAACACGATGAGTCCACTCATGAGTCATTACCAAATCCAAGCCATCTTTTCCTGATATTCCCATATCAAGCAACTGTTCTCGATTAAATATGAGAACATCATCTTGCAATGTAAAATCATTGTTTGGATATACACCTGTTGTCCAACCCTCAGAAACTATTGCAGGTTCATCAATATGAAAAAAAATCACAAGTTACCTCCACTGATTGGGAAATCATCTCATCTGATAAACTTTCACCGTATAATTGGCGTACAACATCACATACACTATAAGATTCTACAAATATACAAAAAATCTTTCAAACTTTCCACCTCCCTCAAAATAAAAATTCGACAATTAGCCTTATGAATGTAAATGTAAATCCTTATGTGCCTATTAGGCTAATTCGTCCAGTTGGATAAAAATGGTAAATAAGCCCAACAGACTTAGTCTCGATCTCTGTAATATAAAAAGCAAAAGGCTGTGTTTGCACAGCCTTTTGTCCTTATATCACATCACAACTTTCGAGGTTTTACCTCCTTGACGCTTGATGTAAACACCCTTTTCAGGATTTTCTACCCGCACACCCTGCAGGTCGTAATACTCCACCGATGTAGCTGAATCTTCTGTAATATCGTTCACCCCATCTGTGATGTCAAGGGTTATGTCTGCCGTTGTTTTATCAGGTCGACAATAGTCCATTGATGCAGTGGAAAGTTCGGCATTGTTTATGGTAATAGTTCCGCCTGTGAAATTTTCATCAACAGATATAGTAAGTTCTACTATTGGATCCCCTGACACTCCGGTGAATGGAGCGTTTGTGAACGATAATGCTGCCAAGCGGAGGACATTCTCGGCTGGTGTCGAGGAGCTCATCATGTGATCCGACACCCTTTCCGAGCATAATTTCTTACTTGTTACGGTTATACCCTGTGGAAAATGAATGTCTGTGCTGAATGCGGTATAATCGGTACTGTTGTCCATATACAGATATACTGTATTCTCTGTTCCCGGAATGACGGTAAAGTCTTGCATATACAAAGAGTTTCCTTCTGTTGTTATTTCCGCTTTCGGACTGATTATGGATTTAGTGTTATTCTGTGTGCTTATCGAGGTTGTTGATACGCTTTGTGACAACAGCAAATTAACTGTTCCTACGGCATCAGTAATAGAAATATCTCCACTTTCGTTTATGTCGGCTGCATCAAAGACGAATGAAGCAGGAATATTACCCATTACATAATTAACCACAGCAACGGCATCGGTTATTGTTATACTGCCGTCTCCGTTAGCATCACCTTTTATGTAAGTTTTCATTGTTAATGTTGCCGTTGTTTCAGGAAGATTATATTCCTCGGCATCGATAGTAGAGAATTTGATGTTCTTCAATGAAATTTCATATTGCCCCTCAGTAAAACTCTCAGTCTCTGTTAACTCTATATTGAACAGAATACCGTCATTACCTGAGAACGGACTTGATGTGAATGAAATGGATGCAATTCTTACTACGTTGTCACTATATTGTGACTTTGTAATAGTGTGATCGGAGGCTCTGTCCGACAATGTCACTTTACTGCACGTCACACCATCGGGTAGCGTTAAATCACACTGAAATGCCGTGAATTTATCAAGGTTGCTCAACGACACCGGAACGGTTACGGTTTTGCCCTTATATAATTCAACAGACGGCATTGAAAGAGTATTAGTGGGGATTTCAACTATAGTTGGGATATCGCTCCATGCCTGAGCTGTCGAATAAGCCTCTTTACTGCCCTCTGGTACATAAAGGATTACATTGCTATTTATTGCATAAAACGTTTCACTCTCAGCATAAGCCGGAGTTTTAGCAAGAGACAATATTTCCGTTAGATTAGAGCAACCTTTAAACGCAGCACGTCCAATGCTTGTAACAGAGTTAGGAATCGTTACACTTGTCAAGCCGGTACAATTCAAGAAAGCATCCCGTCCGATTTTTTTAACAGAGTTACCTACCATTACACTTGCTATACCGGTACAACACTCGAAAGCATAATCTTTGATTTCATTGACCGTATTTGGTATTACTAAATTTATTACCTTCTCATTATTCAGGTATAAATTCTTAGCACGATATAGCGGATTTGCAAAATCATTTCTAAAATCTATTTTACACCACGCTTCTATATCCGAAATATAAACCCCGGTCAAGCCACTGCAACCATAGAATGCCCATCCTCCAATGCTTGTAACAGAGTTAGGAATCTCTACACTTGTCAAGCCGGTACAACCATAGAAAGCATAACCTCCAATGCTTGTAACGGAGTTGGGGATAATTGATGTTTTACAACCGGTAATCAGAGCGTTTGTAGATGTTTCTATTATTGAATTACTGTTTTCTCGTGAATCATAGACTGTATTCCCACTTTCCACAACAATTGAAGTCAAGCCACTGCAACCTCTGAAAGCACTCTCTCCTATGCTTGTAACGGAGTTCGGAATCGTTATACTTGTCAAGCCACTGCAACCGGAGAAAGCAGACTCTCCAATGCTTGTAACAGAGTTTGGTATCGTTACACTTGTCAAACCGGTACAACCCTCGAAAGCATAATCTTTGATTTCATTGACCGTATTTGGTATTACTAAATTTGTTACCTTCTCATTATTCAGGTATAAATTCTTAGCATAATATAGCGGATTTGTATAACCTTTTCTAAAATCTATTTTACACCACGCTTCTATATCCGAAATATAAACCCCGGTCAAGCCACTGCAATCCCGGAAAGCATACTCTCCGATAGTTGTAACTGATTCTGGAATTGTTATAGACTTTAGCCCAACACAACCATCAAAAAGAGTTCTTGGAATACTTTGTACATTTTCACCTATAACAACATCCGTTATAGATGAATCCCAGAATATTCCATAACCGTCACCTGTCGCAATACATTTTTTTGCATTATAATAAACCGTCTTCAAGGATGTGCAATAATTAAAAGCTCCAGTTCCTAAAGTTTGTACTGACTCTGGTATTATCAAAGAGGTAATATTATCACAACTCCAAAAAGCATCGTTTCCTATATTGATAACAGAGTTTGGTAGTGTCAAAGAGGTAATATTATCACACCACCAAAAAGCTCCGTTTCCTATGCTGATAACAGAATTTGGTAGTGTTATTATTTCGAATGAGCGACATCCTTTAAATGCATAGTCTCCAATATTAGTTATACACTGCGGGAAATTAATATCTTTCAACTTTTCGCACCATTCAAATGCATATCTTCCTATATCTTCAATACTTTGTGGTAATGTCACAGAAGTTAATTTCCGACAATAATTAAATGCAAATTCATCTATTAATACAGTTCCTTCCGGTATCGTGTATTCATTTCCTTTTGCTCCGGGGTATGCTATAAGCGTTTTCTTGTCTTTACTATATAATACGCCATCAATACTACAGAAATTCGGGTTATCATCCGATACATTTATTGAGATCAAACTATTACAATCGCTAAAAGAAGCACTGCCGTCTATATATCCTCCGATTTTTAGGATTGACGCTGGAATAGTTACAGAGGTTAAATAATAACTATCGGCAAAGGCGGCATCTATCTCGGTAACAGAATATGTGATACCATTATAAGTTACTTTTTCAGGTATTGTAACAGAACCTTTGTAATAATTATGCACGACTTCTCCATCATATTTATATGTGACAGCTACCGTATATGGTTCTGAAGCTGATGTGATATTATATAAAACTCCGCCAGACTCGAAGTCGTAGGCATAGGTAGCGTTGCTTGTCAATAGCACCGCTATCAACATCAGCGATTTAATAATTGTTTGTTTCATTGTTTTGTTTGTTATTTAATTAGTTAATAAATTTATTTGTCAAGAGAAATAAGCCCATGTGGCGATATTTTGAGTAACCGATTGCAAGCGTTAGCGAAGCTGTCGGAGGTGATGTATCATCCTAAACAGCTTCCGTTAGGATGCGAGTTTCACTCTCTGCGAGAACATGAGTTATTGTTGGTGTTTTCCTATGGTTTCACTTTGTTCACCATAGGTTTCTCAAAATCACACCCTAAGGATGTTTTTACGCTTTGTCTTTTTGTATATAAATATTTTTTTGTGTTTCTCATCTCCCAATGAAACGGGTTAATAATCAATTATAAATATACTCGGTGCTTACTTGCGGGTATAAAAAAAGCGTGGGAGATTCTCTTGTCACTCGTCCCACACTCAGAGGCTCTGGCATCGCCCAACAGTCAAGAACGAGCAACGCCGAAGCCCACGCTGATATGTATATATACAACTATTATCGACAACTGTCACCAGCAATCGAACACGTTGAGGATATACGATATCCCAATGGACGCCAACCGCTGCTTTGTTTTATTGACTGTTTCTGAAACTGCCAGATTTCTGAGTGTCAAACACAAAGCGTCAAGTAACGCCTTTCTAATATATAAGTCTCACCCTCTATCCCACCTCTTGTGGGTTCGGCGAGAATGTCACAAAATTATATATTTTTATTTACTTACACAAAAAAATCCTTTCTTCGAATTTACGAAGAAAGGATTCTAATAAGAATATAAATTTAAAACTCTGTTTATACTTGTACATATGTTGGGACAAATTGTATACCAAGTATTCCTGAAATCCTAAAGAAACTTGATAATTGAATGTCAGCTTTACCCCGTTCAACTCTTGCGATATAACTTTGTTCACGACCCAACTTTTCAGCTACTTCTCTTTGAGTCATCTTTAATTCTTTTCGACGTTCTTTAAGCATATTTCCATAAAACCATGCTAATGACTGCTCATCAAATTCACTGCGTGAATCTGTACCATGAGCACCATATTTACTATCAAGCATTTGATTGGTTGTAGAAAGTTGAGCCAATTTAGTTTCATTAATCTTCATCATAATTCGAGGTCTTTAAGTATTTTTTTCGCAATATTTATTTGTTTCCGATAATCCTTTTCTGATTTTTTCAAAAAACCATTAAGTAAAATTATACGTGTTGATTGTATTATATTATATTATCATGATCGATAGCAAACAGAACTGTTCTATATTCATTTGTTCCAACAGAAACACGCATTTCATATAATTCTGTATTTATTAAATGTTTAATAAACTTTGTAGGTAAAGTATATACCGTCTGAATAACATTAAAGACATGTTCAAATTTAGTCTTTACTGTATCTGACAATTCATTATAAAAAGTCTCAAATTCGTGAGTTTTATATATAATACGTATATCTGTTTTATATATACCATTATCAATCATGCTACAAATATAACCAATTAGTTATATTCAAAACAAGTAATTAAACAAAAAAGTTTATTCTATCTCAAAAAAAATGAGCTAATGCATAACTGCATTAGCTCACTAAAAATTATATATTACGTTATTTATAATACGTATTTTACCAAATGATAACACGTTCTGATTCCGGACGGAACATTGCATCACCTTCTTTAATATCAAACGCTTTAAAGAAAGTATCGATGTTGCGGAGTGTTGCGTTTACACGCCACTTGCCCAATGAGTGTACATCGGTTTTCGTACGGCGCAATACTTCCTGTTCGGTTATATTTCCCGCCCAAACATTAGCATATGCAAGATAGAATCGTTGGTCGGGAGTGAAACCATCAATCTGCTTATTGCCCTGTCCTTGCTCAGTCTTCTTGAATGCAGTATAAGCCACACGCAAACCACCTTGATCGGCAATATTTTCACCCAAAGTGTAACGTCCGTTTGCATGCACGCCTTCGGCTACTTCTATGGAATCAAACTGATTCACCAATATGTCGGTAAGCGACTTGAAACTTTCAGAATCCTTTGCTGTCCACCAGTCAACCATGTTTCCGTTTTGATCGAAGTTGCGACCTTGGTCGTCAAATCCGTGCGTCATTTCATGACCGATAACGACACCTATTGCTCCATAATTGCAAGCATCGTCGGCGTTCACGTCAAAGTATGGTGCTTGGAGGATACCTGCTGGGAAACATATTTCATTGGTTGTAGGATTATAGTATGCGTTCACGGTTTGCGGAGACATAAGCCATTCTTCCTTATCTACCGGCTTACCATATTTTGCCAAATTGTCATCAGCATGCCATTTAATTGCTTTCTTGATATTAGTCCAATAGCTCTCTTTAGGATCCACATTGATTGATGTATAGTCTTTCCATTTATCGGGGTAGCCTATCTTTACTTTGAATGAATTAAGCTTGACGATAGCGTTTTGCTTTGTGGAATCGGTCATCCAAGTAAGATTCTCAATATGTTCACCAAGAGCAGTCTTGAGGTTGTCCACAAGAGCAAGCATTTTGGACTTAGACTCTCCTGCGAAATACTTCTCTACATAAAGCTGCCCTACAGCCATACCAAGCAATCCGTTTGGAACAGAAAGCGCACGTTTCCAACGCGGCTCGTTTTCCTCTTTACCCGACATCACCTTACCGAACAATTCAAATTTGGCATCGACATAATCGTCACTCAAATATGAGGCAGCCGAACGTATATAACAGCACGCAAGATAATCCTTTATTTCTTGTTCGTTCAAAGAGCCAAGCAGATTATTAACTTCTGCAAAACTGCGAGGTTGTCCCACAATCACGTTTTTCACGTCTTTCAAAGAAAGAGCTTCAAGAAGAATATCCCATCCGATATTAGGATAGTCTTTCTTCAATTGTTCATAAGTGCGCGGATTGTATTGTCCTGCCATATCACGTTGTTCTTCGCGTGTCATAGCCACTTTTGCAAGAGCTGTCTCTATCTTCATCACATTTGCCGCAGCACTTTCAGTTTGCTCAGGCGTATATCCCGACAGCGCAAAAATTTTCTTAACGAAATCGACATAAGCATTGCGTATCTTCACTGAATTTGAATCATTTTCCAAATAGTAATCGCGTTCGCCAAGACCAATACCCGATTCCATGAAATACAAAGCATTAGCATCAGAATTCATCAAGTCGGCATCCACGCCTTCGTTAAAGAACGGAGAAGCAAGTCCCTCGGCATGAAGCCATGCGATTACGTTCATCAAATCCTCTTTCTTAGCCGAATTTATCTTATCCAAATCGGCTTTAATAGGAGTTGCACCTTCTTCATTCAAGCGCTCACTGTCCAAACCAAGCAAATATAGGTCATTTACTTTTTGTGCTACCGAGCCTTCAGGGTTTTCCTGTTTAGCCAATCCTTGAATAAGCTCTTTCAACTGTTCCTTGTTATTCTCTGCCATTGCATCAAATTGTCCATAGCGAGAATACTGAGGCTGTAGAGGATTGGCTTTCATCCAACCTCCGCAGGCATACTGATAAAAATCTTCACCCGGAGCTACAGTCTCGTCCAGATTAGCTCTGTCTACTCCTTTAGGCTTTCCGCCATTTGATTCATTGCAACTCATAAACATTGTTGTCATTGCAAGAGAAATTAATAATACGTTTAACTTTTTCATTATTGATATATTTGTGATATGTTAAATTTCAACTTCTAAGCCTTAATCGCTTCAAGTTCTTCACAAGCAATCTCCCACATGCTCATTACATTCTCCAACTTCTTCTGCAACTCAGCATGCTCGCTGTACACGTTGCTATCCACGGCTGAACCTGACGCTAAGTTATCTTCTATCTCCTTTATCTTTTCTTCAAGTGCTGATATCTCCTCCTCACACTTTGACACTTCTTTTTCAGCTTTTCTAATAAGTTTTTCACGTTCCTTTTGTTCCGCATAAGAAAGTTTTCCCTTTGATATGGCTTGAGCCGGATTATTCTGCTCGTTTTTAGTGGGAGAAACCGATAGTTTCGGTTCGTTTTTCACATCTGCTTTCTTTTCAAGCTCTCGCAAGGAGGACATATTCTTATAATCAAGGAATTCATATATTCCTCCAAGAAATTCTCGTACTTTTCCACCTCCAAACTCATACACTTTATCGACAAGACCGTTCAAGAAATCACGATCGTGTGAAACCACAATCATAGTTCCGTCAAAGTCCTTCAATGCCGCTTTCAACACATCTTTTGTCTTCATGTCCAAGTGATTGGTAG
>X67_European_Roe__coassemble_3_pt1 | contig 61714 bp, 35 predicted proteins | sample X67_European_Roe__metabat2_low_PE_011 | metagenome-assembled genome bin X67_European_Roe
CTTGATTTTTTTGCATACGATATGCCTTTTGAAGTAAGATTCAATATAATCCCCAACGCCAAAGCCCTCATATATGAGGACGATGCTATAACGGTTACAACCATACCGCTTTCACACCGTGTCCCGGCAGTAGGATTCCTTTTTGAAGAAAAGCCTAAAAAAAAGCATATCAACCGGGAAATGACCGACTTCTACAACATTCCCGTGTACAAACTCAACGGAATACGCAACGGTGAAGATTTCATCACAAAAGACGGCAACGTCATCCCCAATGAAGTTCTAACCCGCCCTGCCGACCCCTCTGTCAGCTATGCATATTGCTCCGATACGGTATACTCAAAAAAAGTGATTGAAACAATAAAAGGCGTAGACTGGCTTTACCATGAATCAACCTACGCCGATGACAAGTATCTCACCGCACGTAAACGTGGACACAGTACTGCACGCGAAGCGGCAACAGCCGCTATGGAGGCTGGTGCAAAGCACTTGATTTTAGGTCATTTTTCATCGCAATACCACGACAACACTCGTTTCCGTACCGAGGCAATGGAAGTGTTCCCTGATGTAACACTTGCCAAAGAAGGGCTTGTTTTAGAGCTCACGAAATAAAATTTTCATTTCCATGCAACCAAATGTATTTCTTATTTCGTCTAATACACAAAAAACAAGGAATAAGAAACATTTTGTTTAATATTCCTACATACGATTAACAAAAAAACAAAACACAAAACAATATGAAAGCTAAAATTTTATCATTCGTAACAGCAAGTGCATTACTATTAGGAATCAACAGTTCGGCATTTGCATCAAACGATAGCACAAAAGTGTCTTCTACAGAACAGCGTATTGAAAAATCGGCAAAAGAACTGGCAGCTGAGTCTATCGAATTGGCTACTGCAACCATCAAGCAGGCTAAAGAAAACTCACAGACGCTTAAAACAAAAATCAATCGCCGCTTAGACGACACCATAATAAATGGTAAAGCCATCAAGGAAAAAAGCAGCAGCGAAAGCAGCAGCAATGAATACATGAACCTTATCGACAGTCGACGCAATCATGAGCTGGCAATGATGGATAGAGCCATGATAATATTAGAACGTATCGGAGAAGGCGTTGCATGTATCATTATAATTATAATATTGCTTATCATAATCAGCACATACCTAAAACGTCGACAAAAATACAAAATCATCGAAAAAGCTATTGAAAACAACTATCCGTTGCCACCGGGATTCCTTGGGAAAAACCTGCGCCCGACCACAACTACGGTTCAACATATCCACTACACACAAGAACAGTCTCAAAAGGGATATATAGCACCAAATTCAAAAAAGATTACTCAAGAGTTCAACGTCACCGACTGGGCTAACTTCAGAAGCGGCATCAAGTGGTGCGCATGGGGTATTTCTATCATGTGGTTCTTTCTATTAGTGGACGCTCCCGTTTGGGTATTCGCTATCATCCCTACTTTAATAGGAGCGGCAAAGCTATTCGTTGCATACAAGCTTAGGAATGAATGTGGCAATATCAAAACCACAACGGAACAAACGACCGGAACAACAGCCACACCTCCACCATTCCAAGACGAGAATAAAGCGGAGAACAACTGATTTTATCTCAATTTTACTATAACCGCGAGAACTGATGCTTAGCAAGTTTGACGAACTGAAACTGATTGCCCGATGTGCGCTTGGTGATGACCGGCGCGCTTTCGGCATGCTCGTCGAAGCCTACCAAACCGACATCAGGCGGTTTTTCCTCAACCTCACTTTCGGAGACGCATCCCTGAGCGACGATCTTTCACAAGAAACTTTCATCAAGGCTTATACAAGTATCAGAAGTTTCAAAGGATTAAGCAAATTCAGTACATGGCTCTACCGCATAGCATATAATGAGTTCTACTCTTATACACGAAAAAGACAGGAAGAACGACTTGATGAAAACAACAGGAGCAAATCTACAGATGAACCATTAGGCAACTACGAAGAGACCAGCAACTCGCGCCTTGATATAAACACTGCACTGCAAACACTCAACGAAACCGAGCGTAGCGTTGTGACATTATACTATCTACAGGACATTCCCATAAAGAAAATCACTGAGATAACCGACCTGCCCGAAGGAACGATAAAGTCACACCTTTCTCGGGCAAGAACAAAAATGGCGCAAGTTCTGAAACGATAATATTTAACAGTTTCCCAAAAAATCACTATATTTGACAACAAATTATAATATGAAAGAAGACTTTAACGACATAGAATTTAAAAAGCTTTTTCAAGAAAAGGCTCATAAAGCCGGAGAAAACCGCTGGTTTACTCCTCGCGTGCTTAACCGACTGCCGGAAAAATCGGTCGGCAGCAATTTATTCGCAATAGAGAAATGGGCATACGTAATCGGCTTATTGTTATGCGTACTCGGTTGGGGTATCCTTTTTAAAAGCGGTTTCTTCGATGTCATCACAGTAAGAAGCCTTATATACATAGCTGCATTAGCGATAGGTTCGTTCATACTCACTATACAAACGGTGCGTTCAGCTTTATCCTTTTAACAAAAGCCGAGCAACCGAAAACTCCGAAAAAAAATGCGGAGATGCGTCTGTTTTTCTTTGACACATCTCCGTATTTTTATGTTAAGTACTTCAGCTGCACTATACTGTTGCGCTAAATACTTTTCTTATTTCTTAATCAATTTTTCTACACTTACACCATACACTGTAGTCACTTTCACAAGATAAGTACCTTTAGCAAGACCACTCACATCCACAGTGTCACAATTCTTTTCAGCTGCCACCAAAGCACCCGCCATAGAGTAGACCTCAACTGATTTCACACCATCGGCTTCTACATTCACAAAATCAACAGCCGGATTAGGATAAACCCTGACTTTTGGTTCTGTCAATCCGTCCTCAACATTTTCAACCGATGCATTTTCCATATTGGAAATAACCACATAAGTATGTCCTGCAAGAGTTATAGTACCGGCAGCAGCATCAAATGCAGGTGCAGTTCCGCTTCCGAAATAGCTGTTAACATAATATCCGCTCGTTTTATCAAACGCATAATTCAATGTAGCTTTTTTAGTACCCGGATTCCATGCCACAACCATTTCCTTTGTTCCTGCTTCATTGCGAAGCGTGATAAAGCGTCCGTTACTCCAGTTTGAATCGGCTACACTCCAACTGAATCGGCTTGTGTTGAACTGATTAGCCACGTCAAACAAATCAGGATTATTACGACGAATCCAGCATAAATCCTTATAGCTGTTCAGCAAGAATACACGTGCCGAAGAATATTTGAAGTCACTTGTTTCCTCATCCTTTATAATCCATCCCCACGGAGACTCTTTTTCTCCCGTACGATCTGTACCGATAGAAATATCATAACCGACTTCACCGAATTGCCATATCATCTTCGCCCCCGGGCTCAAAATCATAAATGCCGCTACCGAAGCTAATCGTCTTAAACGATTTGACAATCCTACAGAGCTTGCCGCAAATGCCAAGCGTTCTTCGTCATGGCTCTCCATATAACCCACTTTACCGTAAGCATTCATACCGGCAAAGGAACTGCCGCTCTGCACATTATTCACCGCATTGATAAAGTTTGAGTTCTGCTTGTTCCAAGAAAGACCGCCATAGTTAGCCATTTCATTCTCTTCACCGCCATCAACGAAATATTCATATATAGCGTATGCGTTAGGATTAGCCGCTTTTATTGCATCGGTATATTTCTTCATTATAGCAATACGGGAAGAATTGTATCTGCCTGCATCATAATCGCTTGCATAACTGCTTGATTCTCCCAAACCTTTAGCAAGGTCAAAACGGTAACCGTCTATCTTATACACCTCTATCCAATATTTCAGGACATCACAGAAATATTGCTGAACATGCGCATTTTCATGTTTCCAATCATTGAACACATTAAAATTGTGCGGAGCATCGGCATTAAAGAATGGGTTATCATTCGATGGTTTAGCGTAAGGTGTCCCGTTAGGATTCCAATACATATTACACCAAGGATGATTATCGGCATGATTGAATGCAACATCAAGAATCACAGCGATTCCACGCTTATGACATTCATCGATGAACTTCTTGTACATGTCAGGTGTTCCGTATGCCTTATCGGGAGCAAAATAGAAATTAGGGTTATATCCCCAAGAATTATTACCTGAGAACTCCATAATAGGCATAAGTTCTATAGCGTTCACTCCAAGGTCTTTCAAATAATCAAGACGCGACATAGCCGTTTCCAATGTTCCATAAGTAGTGCCTGTAGATGATGCCGGAGCTTCCCTTCTTGAAAAGTCGCGTATAAGCATTTCATATATAAGCAGATTATCCTTGGCAGGAGCTTTAAAGTTTGTCACTTCCCAGTTATATTCGTCGGCTTTGGCATTAAAAACAGAGACGATAAAATTTCCGTTTGCCTTTTCAGGGTAACTCTTCAAGTTAGGATATACCTCACTATGTTCGTTGATATATTTATCATTCCACGGGTCAAGGACAAGTTTTGCGTATGGGTCGCCGGTAGAGATATTATCATCAACGATAAACCAATAAGCATATTCCTTGTCAGCATCGATGACACCTGCCGGAACAGTATACCAGAAATACTTGCTGCCCTGATAGTTCATCATTTGCTCATTGGTATATTTGTAATTGTTCCATTCCCCCACAAGCATAACATTGCTCTTATCGGGCGCATACAAGCAGAACGTAACACTTCCGTCGCTATTCATATTAGCACCTTGTTTCAACTCACCGCTATAATCTAAAGCGTTGGAATTGCGACGACAGCACAAGTCTATTTCATCTGTCTTGGTTTCGCCGTTTGCTGTAGCTGTAGCATATACCGTATAGTCTCCTTGAGGGAAAGTGTGGGTATAAGTAAGTTTTGTACCTGTACCGCTCGCAACAGGAGTAGAATTCAAATCCCCTACATATATCTTTATATCAGCGTTCACACTGCTGTAAACAGTAAACGGAATACTGTTATTTGACTCAGTGAACACATTTGATGATGCAGTCAAAATATCTACGGCAAGCCCATCTTCATGAACCTCCACAAAAATATCCTGATTTCCTATATCTTTTCCTTCAGGAGTACCACCTGAACCATAGAAAACAAAAGCCAGTTTTTCTACAATTTCATCAGCATCGGTAATTCCATAAAACTCCCTTATATCACTTATCGTAAGTGAATACAAGTCGGTATCTTCACGAGTGAGTTTAGTCTCTTCAGGGTCAGTACCAAAATTGGCTTTCACATACACCCAAGAGCCATTGCTCTTATTGGTAACGACACCCGCATGAGCATATACATCACCGGTATAACCCTTTAACCCGGCAGCACCTTCTGCCGCATTAAAATAAACCTTAAAATTCTTTGTTGATTTTTGAATCATAGGAGGCTCTGTATAAACCACCTGCGCTCTCAATGCGCAAGTACACACCATAAACAAAGCCAACAAAAGTGTCTTAATTTTTAGCATATAATATAGTTTTAATGGTTTTCCCTCGAAGTCATAGGTTCATGGACACAAAGGTAAGAAATAATTGACAACTACACATCAATTACACTTAAAAACTAACCAAATTAAGAAGTTGTTTTGAATTTTCTTAAAATATTATGCCGGTTTTACGTCTGTAAATCATTTATTTCGAGTTACTACAATCATAACGGCTGTAAAGATCAGAGCAATTCCGGCAAGAATAGGCAGATTAAGCACTTCATCGAAAAGTATCACACATAGCACTACACCTGTCGCAGGTTCCACTGCTCCGAGTATAGCAGCTTGTGTAGAGCCTATGTACTTTATCGAGTACACTTGGAATACGTTGCTCAATACAGTAGCAACCAAAGCAAGCCCAAATAAATTTAAAAATATTCGCCAATCGGAAATAAACTCAAATGTCCCACTGATAAGACTAAGAACGGCGAAGATTATTGCACTTAAAAACAGCATCCAGAAAGATAGCCTCATAGATGATAATTTATGCGCATTACTCTTGTTTATAGCCACAATATACGAACCGCATGCAAGCCCCGACGCAACCACAATCACCACTCCGGCAGTGCGGTCGGCTCCGGGCATGAACGCTTCAGTACCCCCAAGCACGCCCAAACAATAGATACCGATGATGGCTATTACTATGGCTATCGCACTCGACAACCTTATTTTTTCCTTGAAGAATACAAGCAAAATGAGCATCACCCACACAGGATAGGTAAAGTGCAGAACCTCGGTAACTCCTCCACTCATATATTTAAGTCCCAGAACAAGAAATCCTCCCGAGAAACAATATAATACTGCTATCAACCCCATACACTTCCTGCAATCACGGGGTAACGATATAGGTTGTCGCTGCGCCCATGAAATCAAGGCTATCAGTATCGATGCAAAAAAGAACCGGTAAAACAACAGACATGCAGGTGAAATACCGGCAGCAAGAACAGGTTTACTGAAAACCGGAATAAACCCGAAAAATCCGGCGCCCAGCACTCCCGCAATGACACCTTTCCACCGAGATACGGCAGAAATCGAATTCTGATTATTTACTGACATTTATTTATGAAATTTATCGTTTTTAAGCGTTTTTCTTATTCGCCATCCGCATCATTACAGCCAACCCGGAAAATAGAAAAATTGACACTCCCATAAGCTCGATGCTCATAGAAATGAGGCAAATCGGAGAAGTCATATTTGCCGGAATGCTCCACAACGACAATCGTACCGTCTTTAAGCATCCTTGATGACAAGATGCGTTCAGGAACTTCGGCAAAATCAGGAAGGTCATAAGGAGGATCGGCAAAAATCAAGTCATATTTGCGTGATGACGTTTCCAAGAAACGAAACACATCACCTTTCACCATTATCAAATTCTCATCATGAAGAATGTCCTTTACCTTCTTAATAAAATTATACTGCGTAGAGCATTTCTCCACACACGTCACATGCGAGCATCCTCTTGAGAGTAATTCAAAGCTGATAGCCCCGGTTCCTGCAAATAAATCAAGAGCCTCACATCCTTCAAAATCAATTATATTTTCAAGTACATTGAAGATATTCTCACGGGCAAAATCCGTTGTGGGACGAGCCGTGATATTGGAAGGCACATCAAACCTGCGCCGCCCGTATTTTCCTCTTATAATACGCATTGCGATAACAATATTAAATCAAACGGAGCCTTTATTGCATCCCTGCCTATTCTCATGGCAGACGAAGGAAACATTATCGGCATTACATAAGAAACATACTTGCGCAGAATCGGAGTAACCGCATCCCGCTCCGATTTATCCGCGCTCAACTGCAACTCGTCATCCTCGGCATTCAACCCGAAATGTTGCCATGCGCTAAGCATATAGTAAGCAGTCTCTTCCACATTCCTGTATTGGAATGTATTTGTCATAAGAAGTTCGCCTTTTCTGAATATACACATATCCATGCAGTTATCGTATAAATGTACAAACATTTTAGTGATTCCGCTTTTCTCGCTTTTTCCTGCCGCATAACGGCATAATGGCACTAAATGGCTGACGATAAGCGGCATATTAAATGTGCGTTGCAAAAAGGACATTACTCCACGCGGCATCGTAAACGCTACAGAATTTTCACTATCCACAAGATCACTCAGACAATACTCGCCGGCATCACCGGCATACATACACGACATTATATCGTTCATATCATCCTCCCCTGTCAAATCGGCAGGCAACACAACGAAATGCCGAGAACAGACCGACACCACCACCCTTTTATAATCCTGTATAAGCACTGGATTGTCATATATGCAATTCTCCAATGCTTTCAGATAATCGACCTCGGGACTTTCCAAAGGCAACTCCCTGCTTATAAGAGAATTTTCCTCTTCTTCGTTATAAAGTATGAATTTTACGGCAGTTTCCCCAAGGCGTAAAATAAGATTCCATAGTTCCGGTTGTCGGATTTCTATATCTGTTGTGGAATTGGAGAGACTGCTCATAATCAAACTGTATGTTATAATTTTAGCGCAAAAGTAGCTAAAGTAGACGTAAAAAACAACTGTAATTAGAAGTTGTTTAAATTTTATTTCAAGATTATTTTAGGCAGTATTTGGGAATGGATTTTTCGTCAAAATGCGCAGGTAATAGCGAGCTGTTTTCACACGGTTTGATGAAAAAGACAGTCAAAAGAGCCTTAAATAATCCGAAACTTGCTCAAAATAAAACCGGAATAACAATTTTAAGAAAATTAAAACAACTTCTTAATTTTTCAAGAAAATTTCATAGAACTTCTAAGTTCATTTACATTTAATTTGTAATTTCGCAAATAAAACCGGTTTCATATCACAAGACAACGAATTAAACTGAATATCTCATGAAACTTGTAACCAACATACTGCTTACTGCATCTATAATATGCTACATATTCCTGCCTTTTTACGAATTATCGTTCGAAGGGGCTTGGACCGGTCTCAAATATACGTCCGAAACTATCTCTCACATCGAAGAATTGCAGGAAAAGTTATTCGTACTGATTCCTTTTGCTGCATGTTTTGGCGGAATTCTGTTCAACTGTCTCAAAAGCCGACTTTGGGGATTTGCCACCTGCGCATGCATCGCCGGGGGGCTATATTTTTACCATTTGGCACAAGACATTTCAGTTGCAGCCAATCCTCACTTGTTCTCCATATCAGGAATCGGATACGGATTTAATATCGGATATATGATACTGATTGCCGCTTTGGCATCGACCGTGGTATCACTCCTTCCGCTATCGTTCAACAAGCAGAAATAACCTGTTACTCATAATCTAACGGACAATTGACAAGATACACATGCGAACGCGCACGTGTCACCGCTGTATATAGCCACCTATAGAAATCCAACGTAGTGAACGCATCCTCGGGAATATACCCCATATCTATGAATACATTCTTCCATTGACCGCCTTGCGCCTTATGACATGTCACCGTATAAGCGTATTTCACTTGCAAGGCATTAAAAAATTCATTCTGTTTCATTGCTTTATAACGAGTGCGCTTATCACCCTCAAGTTCCGAATATATCTCATGAAACAGCCGTTCGTTCTGCTCCCTGCTCAATGCCGGGCTGTCGCTGAACAATCCATCGAGAATCACCTTGGCATCCACCTCCACATTATTGTGATCCGGAAATTCGAGCGTGACATCGGCAAACCTGAACCCATACATCTTAAACACACCTTTTACACGACTCACCCGCGCCACATCTCCATTGGCTATAAAATCAAGTTCTTCATACTGCTCGCTCCAGAAATAATTATTTTTTGCAACAAGCAACATATCTCCGCTCACCAATTCGTCTTCCCTGTAAAGAATCTGATTGCGTATCCCGGTATTAAACATTACTGCTCGCTTATTGGAACGCGTTATGACAATGGTCTCGCCCAATCCATCCTTACCGTAACAATCCCCTATCTTTTCACTCAAATATTCACCCGACAGCACCTCTATATCATCAAAACAGGAAAGCCGGAAACAAGGTTTTTCCAAGCCTCCTGCGTTTTCCATATTGCAACGCAACGAAGTAGCATTATACAAGATACCCGATTCTTCTGCCTGACGAGCCGTCTGTGTCAAATATGACACATATACTTTCAACCCATAACTTTCCAAATGTTCAACACTCAATGCAGGGCTGCCGTTAAACCCCACCGGCGGCAATTGCGCATTATCACCCAATAATATCAATCGGCATCGCACGCCACTATAGACATAATGTACTAAATCATCGAGCAGGCATCCGGTTCCGAACACAGCTCCTTCAACCGATGAATTAGGTATCATCGATGCCTCATCCACGATAAAGAATGTATCGGTGTGCTTATTTTCTGCCAATTGAAAATTACCGTATTCCGGAGAATAGCTTTTCTGACGGTAAATTTTACGGTGTATCGTATATGCCGAATGACCTGAATATTCTGAAAACACTTTAGCTGCACGTCCGGTGGGTGCAAGCAGCACAGTTTTTCTGCGACACTCGGTAAGAGCTTTTACCAAAGCTCCGGTAAGCGAAGTCTTACCCGTTCCGGCATAGCCGTTAATAAGCATGATGGAGTCATCGGGAGATGCAATACAAAAAAAAGAAAGAGCGGCAATCAACAGATTCTGCTCTTTATTGGGAGTGTAGGGCAAATGTGACAGCACAACATTCCCAAACTCTCGCATATTGTCATCCACTCCATTCATTCTGAAATCGCTTTTACAAACGGAATGCTATCGGTAAAAAATACAGCACGGGGACCGACTTATTTCCAATTTTTCCGGCTTTCCACTTAGGCATTTCGCTTATCACACGCACCGCCTCACGGTTGAGTTGTTCATTACACCCGCGCATCACGGTGATATTGCTTACAGAGCCGTCTATATTGATAATAAAACAACATAGCACCCTGCCTTCTATTCCTGCCTCATACGCTTCGTAAGGATATTCACGTGTCTTGTTAATAAAATTCACAAGCCCTCGTTCGCCACCGGGGAACTGAGGACGTACATCCACGTAATCATATTCATATACATCTACATAGGCATCTTGCACACGGGAAGACGGATCGCTAAGTTTTACCCTTCTCACCTGACCAGATGCAGGAACTGCAATCAGTCCAGCCACTGCCACTACAAGAGATATGTATAGATTCTTCAGCATTCTTGATAAATTTTTCATGGAAAACACCATAAATCTCTCTGTATTTCCCGATTTACATCGCAAATATATATTTCAATTCCGAAACGTCCAATTCAGGCAAAGCCATATTTGGTATTGATTAATAATGTTTTGTTTATTTTTACAAAATAAGCTCCAAATCACGGCTTTCGTTATTTTTTTTAAGAAGTTGAAGTAGCCCGTTTCTAATCTGTTTCTATCAGATTTATCGGAAGATTAAGATGCCTACTTATACTATTTCAGGTTGAATCACGTTATTATGTTATATAATTGTGCAATGAAATTACGTTCTATCATAACATCTCTGCTTGCCGGCTCTGCATGCATATTCAATGCATCGGCGCAAGACGGCTCCACAGCTTACAACTATCTGAATATCCCTGTCTCTACCCATGTTTACGGATTGGGAGGGCATAACATCTCGATAATTGATGATGACATAAATCTTATCGAGCAGAATCCTGCCTTATTAGGACCTGAATTTGAACGTCAAATAGGGGTTAATTACATGCGCTATATAGGAGAGAGCAATTTTATGGGAGCAAGGTTTGGTAACAGAATCACCGACCATAACGCATGGGCAGTAGGCATTCAGTATTACGGGTACGGCGAATTTACGGCTGCCGACATCGATGGAAGTATCACCGGTACATTCAATGCCAATGATATAGCCTTTTCCGCTACATACTCACATGACATAAACGACCGATTGAGAGGCGGTATCACAATGAAAGCCCTTTCATCAAAATATGAAGACTATTCTGCTTTTGCCCTCTGCGCCGACCTCGGTATTAATTACTACAATCCGGAAAGCGACTTATCACTATCAATGGTACTGAAAAACCTTGGAGGTCAAGTAAGTAAATTTCATGAAAGCTATGACCGACTGCCTTGGGATATTCAATTGGGATTCTCACAGTTCTTAAAAAACACGTCTATAAGAATATCTATTACAGCCACACATCTCACAAAGTGGAAATTACCATATTACACCCGTGAGGATCAGAACAGCACCACATCCGAACTCATAGAAAAGAATTCTTTTACAAGCAACCTGTTCCGCCATCTTACTTTTGCGGCAGAATATGTTCCTTCCGACAAGTTCTACATCGGTATAGGCTACAATCACAAAACACGTACCGATATGAGTACTTATTCCCGCAACTTTGTGTCGGGTTTCTCGGTTGCAGCCGGAATCAAATCACGGTCATTGGGTATAGGAGTGGCAATCGCACAACCGCATACCGGAGCCACCACTTTCATGGCAAACTTCACTATGAGTTTAGCATCACTTCTAAGATAATTCTTATAAGAGCCTATATATAGTTAATAAGGTTAACATGAGTTCTACTATATAAAGGCTGATAAAAAATATGAGAGCGCAAGGGCAATCCCCTGCGCTCTCAATTTATTCAATTACATTAAAGTCTTCAGAGACATTAAAATGTTCTGAAGACTTTAATTCTCGTTACAACACTACTTTGGTTGCTTTTGAACCCTGTTTCTTGATAAAGATACCGTTTTCAGGATTAGCCACCTTCACACCCTGCAAGTTATAGAATTCAACCGGTGCGTCAGTATCGTTTTCAATATCCTCGATAGATATGGTTGCCTGACCGCAAGTCACCGTCATTCTCGCCGGTGTCTCACACACGTTATTCTCTGTAGGAATAGTAAACACTCCAAGATAGTGTCCTGAAGCAACCAAACGACCTGCATAATCAAATGTCATTTGTTCAATAGAAACACCGTCTTGAATACGTTTAGCACCTACACCGATTTCATGTTCATAGCTATATTTAGATGTCAATGTAGGAGTAGAACCATTCCATTCCACATCATAGAATTGGAATACACCGTTTTCATCATTCACTACAAGAGTTTTACCATCTTTTGTTGCAGCCAAAGCACTACCAGCAGCACCTGAAAGCAGATAATGATTTTGAGCAAGACCTTGGTTGAATGTAACATTGCCATCATTGTCAACAAACATAAGTACCGGACTTGTTTCCTTATTACCGGTTGAAATAAGTGTTTGTACCACCCAGACACCTTGCTCAACAGGAGCGATAGATGCATCGGCTGTCATATCCTTAGGCATTGCAATAGTTTGAGTTGGAGCAACTGACCATGATGTCACAGGGAATGTGTTAATTAATGACATATCATAGATATTAATCACATATTTGCCTGCTGTATTCTTGCTGTAAGTGTACATCTTATCGCCAATGAAAGCAACGCTTGATGTCATACCGCCTACTTCAACACCATTATTACTAATCACACCTGAAGTTCTTGTTCCTTCAAAGAATTGAGAGAATGTGAAATCATTTTGATTAGCTCTATAAACGCCTGAATTTGCTGCAGCATTATCAGCCACATATACATTACCATACATATCCAATGCAATACCTTGGTTAGTATTGAATTTCACACCGGTTGTATGAGCAGTTTCATTTTCCTTAACGTAATCTTGGTCATAAACGTACACACCGTTTCCGGTCTTACTTGCTCCAAGATAATCAGATACATAAGTCTTACCAAATGTAGCTGAAACCGGTGAGTTATCTACTGTAACATAAGCACGACTTAGCTTATAATCATCTTTTGACAACAATGGAAGAATATGTGTTACATTGCAACTTGATACTTCAACAGCCCAACTAAGAACTTGTCCTACTATACCCGGAAGTTCTGTTGCAGCAACCACTTTTTCGTTAGCTCCGGCTACCACATTATCAAGTGCAATTTCGCCAACTTTCTTAGATGTTTCATCGTAGAAAATCAACTTTCCTCCCTTCAAGCAGTCTTCGTTTGCTTTAAATGTGAATGTATAGTTACCATCGGCAGCAGTCACATCCAAATCGTATGCATATACATTGCCATAGTAAGTTTGTTCTACATCTTGAGTTGTAAATCGGCTCACTGTATTATCTTTATTCAAGTATAAAGTAATATCTAGACCTTCCACATGAGAACTTACCATTACATAAGCACACTCAGCAGCGTCAATGTCGGTATTGGTGGTTTCTATCAATTTCGCTTTATCAAAACCATCTTGTACATCATACAATTCCACTCCGGTAACCTTTCCTTCAGCATTTAGTTTCGGAGTTACCATCAATGCATGCTTAGCAAACTTGAAGTAATTTGCACCAACTACAGCAGCAGGTACAAGTTCTTCACTCATAGCACCCACTTTCACCGGTACACCGGCTGTTGTTGCGTTTAATGTATATTCGGCAGGAGTACACTTGGAGCCGTCAACCACAATAGCATTGTCATCACGCGGAGATACCACTATACGATAATCTTCACCTACCGTCTCTGTAGTGATTTCATCGTTTTTGTTATAGATTTCCTCTGTCACACCCTTGCGATTAATTGTTGTTATCGGGAAACGTATCTTTACTCCTGTATCAGTCTTAGCTGTTGTTATTACCTTGCAATTTTCCAAACGACCGCTGATTGCCAAAGATTGACCGGCACTTGAATTATTGAAATTTCCGGCTGCAGAGCTATTTGATGATGTAAACCATATTTCAGGCTTTCCTATAGGAGAACGAGTTATATCATCTTTAGCCCACTTGTAATAACGCATTACACCATCAGCCACACCAACAGATACAAATGACATGTGTTCAAGGTTACAAGCTACAAGAACAGAGTCACTTGTGAATGCTATATCAGAAATCTTCATCAATTCTCGAGTATCGCTTGCATCACCCACACCTTCTGTACTCAATTCAAAATACAATTCTTGTGTTTTTGCATTATAGCAATAGATGTGAGGATTATTTTCAGCATCGATAGCAAGGGCATAGATTGAATCGCCATGAGCAAGTTCACGACGGATAGTTTTTCCTTCAAGTTCAGCAAATGATTTGTTTACATAATCTTGACGCATTTCATATTTACCTGCCACCTTCAACCATCTTTCTTGTTCCGGATCAGGATAGTTGTAACAAGGATTTGGTTCATAATCCTCTGTTTCAAGATAGATAATAGGATAAGTGGTTTCGTTTGCCACTACTGTATAAACAGGCATTTCATTTTCCTTACCTAATATCTCTGCAAGTTCATAATTTGATTTATAACCCGGAGCCTTTGCCAAAATTGTATAATCATCACCCGGTTCAAGTTTTTCAAACACGAACACACCGTTCCACTCGTTATCACCCTTATAAGTAGCGATTTCAACTCCACCTTTATACAATGTTACTTCTACATTGTTGATAGGCATCCATTGGTCGATTGAACCTTCGGCATAATTGTAATATTGGTGTTCAAGGCGAGTATGCATGTCTTTTACAGAACCCATTATATAACCCTTAGGGTCTTTTTCCCATCCGAACCATTCAGCTATACCGCGAGCATAGCGCATACCTTCCTGACCGCAATAGTCGGGGTTCAACGCACGGTGTGTGGCAGGATAATACTGGTGAGAATAACCTTCCGACAGGAATCCCGGAGTAATGTTTCTGTTCAATACTCCAAGATAGCCTGTATAACCGGAATTTCCACTACTGATTTTTTCTGCCGGAGTATTCCAACCTTTATAAAAGGTATAATCACCGCGGATATAAGGGGCTCTGCCGGGTTGCATATATGACGAATTCATCACATCGATTCCGTTTGAATTCAGATAAGGCCATGTGGTATTAGCCATATCACTGCATATCTGCATCAATTCCTTTGAACCGTATGTATTAGGATTGTCAGGAGTAGAATAATCTCCATAGTGAGTGTGCCAGCCCTCGTTGTCAGCCACACAATCATCACCACCATAGTGCATATCAGTATCTTCAGCAGGTGTTGTATAACCTTTATGGATAAGCAATGTATGGTTTTCCGCTCCCGCATCGGAGTGAATACTCAAAAAATAATCGGCATTAAAACTGTTACATTCTCTTGCGATTTCACTCAATGCTCTGTTATACTTTTCTGACTCAGCATCATTATGAGGGTACGGACCATTCTTCACACGACTCATAAGGATATTTTCGGCAGGCATACCCCAATCTATCAAGATTTGACGTAGTTTCAATCCTTTCCACAAGTTGGTATTTGATTCATAGAAACCTGTGGTATCACCGGTTGAGTGGTTGATTGTAGGCATATTACGGTCATTACCTGTCCATGAACCGTGTCCCGGATTTATATAAATGCGAGCCTCTGTTATAGACTTGTTTTGTCCGGCATTTACCGCACTTACAGCCATTATGGCAGTAAACAATGATAAAATCAATTTCTTCATAGCTCAATCCGGTTATTTAACATTAATAATATAAGTTTGACCTTCATAAGTAGAGAATGCTATCTTCTTGCCTTCTCTACTCGGATAAGGATACATCGCTTTCAATGAAGCGTCGGTTAGACGTTGAGATGTTCCGTCAAGAGTCATGGCTATGATTGCCGATGCTGTGATAGTGTGACCGTCATCTTCGTCTTTCATTCCAACGATGGTATTGTCGTCATACCATTGTGCGGCACGCAATATTCCATAATATTTCACATCGCTACCATCAACGTTGCTCACAAAACAACCTTCGCCACACACATAATAACACACTTTTTTACCATTAGGCGATACCGATGCCCAAATGTAACTGCATTGTGTTCCGTTAGGAGAAAGTACGCTTGTCACACCGTTTTTGGTAATCATCAATTGACGATTATCGATTGATACAACAGGAGTAACAGCCTCGTTTGTCACAGATTTTGCAATCCTTTTTTGTGTAACGCGACCACTGTTTACCATCATTGCACGTCCTCCTTGCAAATTCACTGCATTGAGGTTGCGAGTTGCTTTAGCCAACTTTGTGGTTACGCCTGTAACTGTGTTTACATCTACCACATCGGTATAGCGAAGACCTTTCACGATTTTATCTTCACGATACACTACATTTTTGCCGTCAGCCGAAATTTTTGCATCGTTTCCTGCTCCTATTGCAGTTGACAATACATTTTTTTTGCCGGTGGCAAGATCATACTTTACAAGCCCCTCGAGTTGAGAACCGGTCAATAGCAGATAATCTCCCTTTGGACTGATTCCTGCTACTACACCCACACCGGTACTCGATGTGTTCAGTTTTTCAACCGATGTCACATCAAACACTTGTGCAAATGCAGAAGTCCCAACAAAAACGGCTAATGATAATAGCACTTTTTTCATTTTCTTTCTCGTTTTTTTTAGATTTAGTTTATAATAGTTGTTTTTTTATTTCATGTATTTCAAAGTGCGCACTTCATTATCAAGCACAACTTTTATAATGTACATTCCGCCCCCGGGCAGACTTTCAAGTGACACAATCTCACTCATTGCCTTACCTTCATACAGAACCACTTCACGCCCAAGCATTGAGACAACCGAGACTTTAACATTCGTTTCACGGTCGGCATTGATTACCACACTTCTTCCGGCAAGTTTCACATCTGCAGCGGTTGTAACATTGTCTATTGCACTTTGGTTAGATGAATATACAAACGAAATTGTTTCACCCCAATCGGTAGTTTGCATTTTATTTGCTTCGTCATAATATTGAACCTGAGCACGAGCATAATAGGTAACACCATCCTCCATCGGATACTTGCGAGATAGCAAGAATTCAGTAGCTGCTACGCCCGGTATATAACCTTCATTTTTCTTTTGGCTCTTGCTATTACCGAATGCATTGGTCTTATCTACTTGAATCAACACTATTTCAGCACCATCTTGGGGAGCTATTTCTATCATTGAATTAGCATAACAAATTCCACCGTTTAGAGGGAACTTAAATGTAGGAGGAGTACAAGGCACTGCTTTTGTTGAGAATTTCACATAATCAGATTGCTTTCCATCTTGTATAACGCGTGCATAATAACTCTTTAATGGATGCAACTCATATACTTTTGCAGTATAGCTACCGGTTGTTGATTCTCTTTCAAATACTACATTTTCAAAATTCAAATCTTCTGCAACAACCAACGTTACAGGAGCACCTTCGGTTGTAACTGCCCATGTGAAATTAACCTTAGGATCAAGACCTTCCTCTTCATTAGTAGGTGTAAGTAGTTGTGCCACCTTAAATTTAAATGTTCTACTTTCAGAAGTTCCGTCATTCTTACCCTTAGCAATAGCTCTCACTCTCCAATATAAAGTTTTATTCTTTGAAATTGAGCCATACACTTCTTCTATTGAAATAGAAGTTGCTGTAGTTTGTACCGACTTTTCTACGTTCAAGAAAGAAGCGTCAGAAGCTATGTCAAGAGCATATTTCTCTGCTCCTGCTACGGCATTCCAAGAAAATTCAAAAACTTTATCGGTTTCATAACCTGTTGCCGGTGAAACCAATGTAGGAGCAGCCAATGTTTCAGCATAATTTTGTTTCCATGTATTGGCAGCCCATTCATTACCATAACGGTCATATACACACACTGCATAATAGTAGCCACTCTTGTAATCGTCAGGAATAGTGTAAGAATTGCTATAAGTTACACCCACCAAATAATCTTGTTCTTTGGCAAATGCAGACGGGTCTACTCCGGTAGGTACGGCATACACTGTGTAACGCATATTTTCTGTTCCGGTCTTTGCAGTCCAAGAAAGCAGGCTTGTTGATTCATCAAAGCTCAAATTTTCAACTTTTCCCGGATCAGTCACAGTCTTCCAATCCATTGCAGGCATTATCGCTTGTTTTTGATATGCTTTAGCTTTCATAAAGTTACCAAATGTCTGACCGCCTTGCTTATAATTCATATACTTTTGTGAATAGTATATAGAACCTGCCGAGCCAAGTTGAGCTGTTCTACGATTAATCATTGCTTGATCATAAAATTCAGCAAATGAAGTATTACCACTCGTTGCAGTACCATTATTTTTTAGGTACTGTATTGTTTGAGCTACAAACAAATGACGATTGAATCGTTTTGACACTTTTCCCCACCAAGGTGTAATTTTTGAATAATCAGATGGGCTTGAACCTATAGCCCAATATACTTGCGGTGAGATAAAGTCTATCACACCTTCGTCCATCAATCGCAAAATATCAACATATTGACTGCTGTAGCATAGTTCATACCCTGCCGGACAAGCTTCTAAATCATATTTTGATGCTAAAGAAGAAGTAGTATATGTGGTTCCCGGAGGTGCCTGACCGAAACGTACCCAAGGTTTATGTTTTTGTATCATTTCATACACGCCTTTAATGAATTTGTGTACATTATCACGACGCCAGTCTGCCTTTGTCATTGAGCCTCCGGCTGTTTTATATGCTGTATAGTCGGCAGCATCACCTGTGTCAGGAGCACTATTATAGTAATAGTCATCGAAAAGCATACCATCTATATCATATTTCACTACGATTTCTTCAAGAACTTTAACGATGTGATCTATTACTTCAGGTTTTCCCGGGTTCAAAATCTTTGTTCCTGAATTGGCATCGATAATCCAACCCTTTTCCACATATCCGGTCATATCTCCACCTTCTTTCCAGTCGGCAGATTCACTTGCATAACGATATGGATTCACCCATGCAAGACACTCCAAACCACGCTTATGACACTCTTCAACAACAAAAGCCAATGGATCCCAGGTCGGTTCTGCCCCACGTTTTCCGGTCAAATAGTTTGACCATGGTTCATACGTTGATTTATACATCGCATCACTCATACCACGCACTTGGAAACACACCGAGTTGAAATTATTCACAGCCAATGAATCAAGAATCTTGATCATTTGTGCCTTTTGGGTTTCAGCCATCGCCTCTGATGTACCTTGGTTAGAAGGCCAGTCGATACCCCAAACGGTGGTCAACCATACAGAACGCATTTCATGCTTCATTTCCACATAAGATTCAGCCGCAAATGCAGGCAAAAAACTCAAAGTAAGCATTAATGCAAAAATCTTTTTACCAAATTTTCTCATTATATATATTTTTTAGTTGTTATTATATTTGAATCAATCATTCACCACCATTTTGCATACGGCAGTATCGCCACCACCTGTAACCTTTATTATATACATACCGTTAGCAAGATTAGGAGATACTACGGCACTTCCTCCGTTCACAGTCACCACTTCACGATAGTTTACCACTCCCGATATGTTATACACTTCCACTGTCACTTCATCGATGCCTGACGCACTCACCACAAAGTTTCCGTTTTGCGGATATATGTTCACCGACTTCGCTACACCGTTTACGGCTTCTACACCACTTGTATAACTCTTATAAACGCTATACAACTTAGCCGAGATAGCGTTTTCGCCACTCACATAGCCGCTCTTTGAACTGATGTTATAAAGCAATTTACTGATGTTAACAGGATAGTTAGCAATATCCTCAGATCCGCCTAAACAGTCCATCAAGTCCCATCGGTGAGTTCCTATTGGAAGTCCAACTCCTTCGGCAAATATAACTTCATTGGTTTTCGGTAACAATGCTGTGCTGACACCCACAGTAAGGTCATTCAACGGAGTTGTTGTTGTCACTTCCAATATCACACTGTCCGGAAGGCTGTAAATCATTATATCTTTTTCAAGAGTAATCGTTGCCTTACGTTTACCGGAATAACCGAATGATAGTACGCCGTCGGCACTTAGAACAGCGTCAGCCGATAGATTGGTACTTGTCACTGTCCAGCCATTCCAATCTTGATTTACTACATAAGCCGGTATCATTTCCACTTTCACAGATGTTTCATCGCTGTATTTACCAAGCGTGCATTTTATTTTTGTTGTACCTTCAGCCAAGCCTCTAAGAACACCGTTTTCGATCGAAGCCACCGTTTCGTCTTCGATTTCCCATGTGAATTGAGCAGGGTCATATGCGATAGTATCCAATCCTATTATAGTAGAAATTTCAATAGGATATTCTCGCTTGTTATCAATAAGAATCATCGGTTTCACTCTTATTGCAAATTCAGAATTAAGCACCTCTATAGAAGCTGTTACTTCTACACCGTTATATTTTGCTGTAATTGTACCATATCCCGGAGTGCGTCCCACTTCTACAGCCTTCCCGTCTTCACTTATTATACCTACATTTTCGGAACAAGTGTAAACCACAGGCACATTTTCCGAAATCAATTCACCATATTTATTGTAACCAAGTACATTAGGCTCATATCTGTTACAAATAGGAGATTTCATGTGAGGGTGTTCAAATGCAATCGATGTAATTACATCGTTACCATCGACCGGTGCTGTAGAAAACATCATCATACCATTGGCTACAGCACGAGGAGAAGCTTCTGTCGTCTTATTGATTACCTTTCCACTCACAAGCATTTGAGCAGAACCTCCTGCATCAAAGTTTGCCACATTCCATACATCAGGAACAAGATATTTCAGCAAATTACACATCACAGTAGTACTGCAACCTGCCGATGTACCATATACCGGATGTGTAGCCTTATCTATTACTATCATATATAGTTTTGAGCCGTCGGCATTTGTTCCGTATGCAGTACGAGAATAGATTTGAGAATTGTATGTTTCATTGGTATTACGAGCCGTAAGTTCGCCATTCAGCATCACGTATGCATTTCCTTCCACCATATTTTCCACAGCGATAGGTGTTCCATCGCCATCGGCTGTGTACCAATAGTTGTTTAGTACCACTTCATCACCCACTGCAAGTTTTGCCATTTCTGCCTTATAGTCGCCATCAGCTACAAGACAAGCATCATAATTGCCAAGCACTTGATTGTTTGCCGATAATTTTATTTCAGCCACTTCAAATTTCACATCTTTGGCAATTGCCCATTTTTCACCTGCCTTAAAATTCAAGTAAATGTAATGGCAATCGGCAACTGCGTAAAATGTGTGACTGCGACCCACTGCGTGATTAAACAATGCCAACTGCCCGGTATTACAACGTTTATTCACTTGTATTATGCTTTGGTCGGCACTGAATTTTGACGATTTAACACAGCCATACCACATGTGGCGCCCTACATGAACTTTATTATTCTTATCCACAATAGCCGAACCTGTATAACCACCACCTCCGTTCCAGCCGTCGATAGCAGCATCGTTGGTATTGGTATAAAGTGTATCGTTCACAACCACGCCGCCAAATGGGACACCCATCATAAAATCGGTGTAAGGCTTACCTGTACCCGATACTACCCAGAACGACGCATTACAAGCCGCCAACGGTTTTTTGCCATATCCTTGATGACGTTTATAGGCATTTACCAAGTATTCCTGCTTGCCAAGTGTGTTGTTTGCCTGCGTAGTTTCCACACGATTATACTCATTATTCATATCCATTTCAAGCACATAAGCATTCAATGGATACTCAGGCACACGCACTATTGTTTGCACCACGCCCGGACCTATTTGACGGTGTAATATAGTATCTACACTACACGATTTTCCATTAAGTGTTATTTTTGCGTTAGCAAGAAATGTACTTGCCATTGCAACAACTAACAGAGTAACAACCTTTTTCATATCCTATCAAATTATCATCCATTTTTTACCACCATTTTACATACAGCGGTATCGCCACCACCTGTAACCTTTATTATATACATACCGTTGGCAAGATTTGGAGAGACTACAGCACTTCCACCGTTTATGGTCAACACCTTACGATAATTCATTACTCCCGATATGTTATACACTTCCACTGTCACTTCATCGATGCCTGACGCACTCACCACAAAGTTTCCGTTTTGCGGATATATGTTCACCGACTTCGCTACACCGTTTACGGCTTCTACACCACTTGTATAACTCTTATAAACGCTATACAACTTAGCCGAGATAGCGTTTTCGCCACTCACATAGCCGCTCTTTGAACTTAGATTATATATAATCTTCTTTATATTAACCGGATAGTTGCCTATATCTTCTCTACCTCCTATATAATCCATCAAATCCCACCTGTGTGTTCCTATTGGCAGTCCCACTTGTTCTGCAAATATCACCTCATTGGTTTCAGGCAACAACGACGTGCGTATATCCACTGTAAGGTCGTTTAGTGGAGTACTTGTTGTCACTTCAAATATAACACTGTCCGGAAGACTGTATATCATCACATCTTTTTCAAGCGTGATAGTTGCTTTACGCTTACCGGCATAAGAGAATGTTGCCACACCGTCGGCACTTAGCACAGCGTCAGCCGATAGATTGGCACTTGTCACTGTCCAGCCGTCCCAAGTCTGATTCATCACCGGCGAAGGAGCTACTTCCACTTTCACTGTCACTTCATCGGTATATGTTCCAAGTGTTCCTTTTATCTTGGTTGTTCCTTCTGCCAAGCCTTTAAGCACGCCGTTTTCGATAGAAGCCACTGTTTCATCTTCGATTTCCCAAGTGAAACGAGCCGGGTCGTATGTCAATGTTTCTCCGTTTGCTTCAGTCGTGATTTCTATCGGATATTCACGATTGGTATCGATAAGTATCATCGGTTTCAGACGAATTGCAAACTCACTGTTTTGTACTTGAATAGGAGCAGTTACCTCCACTCCGTTATAATGTGCTGTGATTGTGCCATAACCCGGAGTTGCTCCCACCTCGATCACCTTGCCGTTGGCGCTTGGTGCACCTACTGACTCCGAACAAGTGTAAGTCACATCTACATTTTCCGAAATCAATTCACCATATTTGTTATAGCCAAGTACATTAGGTGATGTACTATAATAAATCGGAGTTTTCAAGTTGGGCTTTTCAAATGCCAACGACGCTATCACGTCAGCATCTTCGGCAGGAGCAGTAGAGAACAACATCATACCGTTTGCCACGGCACGAGCAGTGGCCTCGGTAGTTTTGTTTACAACCGCTCCGTCTATCAACATTTGTGCAGAGCCACCGGCATCCATGTTTGCCACGTTCCATAGGTCGGGAACAAATTGTTTCCACAATTGACACATCACTGTGGCTGTACAACCCTTTGAGCGACCATACTCAGGATTGGTAGCCATTTCTATCACTATCATATATAGTTTTGTTCCGTCGGCATTATTTCCGTATGCTGTGCGTGAGTACACCTTTGCACCATAGTCGGCTGTGGCACGATTGGTGATTTCACCTTTCAACATCACATGAGCTTCACCCTCAGTCATATTTTCCACTTCTATAGGAGTTCTGTCGCCATCGATGTCAAACCAGTAAGTATTAATTGCCACTTCATCGCCAACAGCAAGTTTTGCCATTTCTGCTTTATACGCTGTTCCGTCTGCTATAAGACAAGCATCATAATTGCCAAGCACTTGATTATCTGCTCCGGTTTTGATTTCTGCCACCTCAAATTTTATATCTTTTGCGATAGCCCACTTAGAGCCTTCTTTCAATTTCAAGAAAATATAATCACAACCTGTAGGATAGGTAAAAAACTTACTGTTTCTGCCGCGAGCATGATTAAACAGCACCAACTGATTGTAATCACAGCACTTATTCACTTGAATGATTTCTTGATCGGCACTGAACTTAGGTGATTTCACACAGCCATACCATTCATGACGTGCCACAAGTGCTCTTCCGTCCTTGGTAATAATAGTAGAAGCAGTGTTTACAGTACCTCCATTGAAGTCAAACACCCCATTGCGATTGGTATTCACATATATCGTGTCATTTACCACTTCTGCTCCATGAGGTACGCCCGGCATAAAGTCATACCAAGGCTTTTGCGACGTTACACACCAGAACGAAGCATTACAAGCTGCAAGCGGTTTCTTTCCCATTGCCTTGTGGCGATTATACGCATCGGCAAGCAGTTCGGTCTTTCCAAGAACACCTTTTCCCTGCGTGGTTTCCACACGACTATAAGGATGTGTCATATCCACTTCGAGCATAAAAATGTTCAACGGATAATCCGGAATACGCACTCGCAAGTGCTTTACACCCGGACCTAAACTGCGTTCCATTAAAGTATCCACCTTATAGGTTGTACCGTTTAACTCCACCTGAGCGTTGAGTTGCATAAAGCAAGCAACCACAGCCCATAATAATACTGTAAATTTCTTCATAGCTTAGTATTGTGTTTATTAGTTTTTTCTGTTAAGTTACAATATAGGTAAATTAAACATAATTTATCAATTTACAAAGATATAAAAATTTTCATTACAGCCTCTAAAGAAAGTACAAAAAAAGAATAGCCCCATAGGGCATATCTTCTTATACGGCTTATATGCCCTATTAGACCAATTGGGCTTATCTGCCTTATTGGACTTATTAGCCTGATAAAAAACAAAAAAGGCTGCGACCTATTGTCACAGCCCTATAAGCTATATCTTCAATTCGTTGATTAAAGAACCACCTTAGTTGCTTTAGCACCTTGCTTCTTAACGAAGATACCGTTTTCAGGATTAGCAACCTTAACACCTTGTAGGTTGTAGTATTCTACAGCAGCGTTGTCAGCAGCGATTTCTTCGATTGCAGAAGCACCCTTAGGATCGAAAGTATACATAGCGAAACGAATACCAGGGTTGTACTGGAAGATATTTGCTGTACCATCTTCATTAACTGTTGAAGCAAAACCAACCATATAATTCACAGCTTCACCTGCCGGCATATCCCAACTTGCCACTTTTGTGCCATCAGACATCTTATAAACACCCCAAGCATGAGAACGAACACCATCTTGATCTGAATTTAGAACAACATAAGTTTCATCCTCTATCACAAAAGCAGTAAAGTTAGTTGTAGTAGAGCCTTTATCCCATGCAACACCTGTATTAGTAAGCTCATTAGCTCCGTCGCACATGCGAACACCGTTCACAGAGCGATTACGCACCAAGAATTTAGGAGCAATATCTGAGTAGTCTTCACTATAAGGAACTACAAAGGTAGCAGAAGTTTCTGTATTGATTGAAAAACCTTCGTCAACAGTTACAGAATAAGAATAGTCAGTATCCTGTTCACCTGCATAGATATTATACACCATTACTTCTGTCATACCATTAGCAGCAACTACAATCCAACCGTCTTCAAGAAGGTTACCTGACATGTGATCACCCAAAAAATCGCAACGTCCAGTTGTACCATCAACCCAAGATTTTCCTACCGGTGAACACTTAAGATATTTAGCGGTAGAAGCATCAGTCGCATCTGCTGGAATAACAACAAAGTTAGAAGAGGATGTTACAGCAGGGAAATTCAAATTGCCCACAATATTATTGGCATCATCGACAGAAATACCCAAACCAATAGCTGACTGTTCATTGGCAGTTAAGAAATCACCAAGAGCATATTCCAACACCTTAGCACCATTCTCCCAAACTTCGATAGTGCTATTAGTCTTGTTTGGAACAATCATTTGCTTGCCTCTTGCAGCGATATCACGAGCTTCATTTGTTGTATAAGCGGAAGCAGAAACTTCCCAAACCTTAGTTAAAGATTGTGCATTAGCTGCGCATGCCATCATAGCTGCTGCACCAAGAAGTAAAAATTTCTTCATAATAATTAATGTTTTTAGTTAATAATTTTAGTTTTATGCTGTATATCCTTTTACAGTCCACACAACAATATATTTTACACCGCAAATTAAAGTAAAAATTCCATAATCCACAAATATTTTAACAAAAAAATTCACTTCATAAGCCCAATTAGGCTTATTGGGCTTACATGGCTAATGAAAAGGGGTGAGATAAAACAAAAAATCACCTGCAAGGAGGTTATTCGCCTTATTGGGTCAATTAACCCAATCGGGCTTAAAAGAAATAGGAGCAACCCAACGAGGGACGCTCCTATTAATAATATCATGTTTAAATTGTTATTAGAACAATTTTGTTCCGCGAGGATTGATACAGATACCGAATACCTTATCACCTTCAGTACCTACCAACGGAGCTTTTGTCACATCAGATGTTGCATAATCGAAATAATAGATACCTGACACAGGACGTGTTGTATCTCCATCTGGATTAAATCCGAAATAAACATCACCGGTAGCAGGATGTACAGCAAATTGAGATACAAGCAAAGCTTCAACAGAAGAACCGGCAGTTTCAGTAACATCCATCTTCACATACTTAGTATATTCTGTTGTTTTCAATTCTTTGTCGAAATCAACGAGAGGATATTGACAGAAACCTTCACCAACAGCACCACCTGTGTGCCATACATACATTTGCTTCTTGCTATCATCTATCGCAAATGCCTTAGGTGTTGCACCGTTCAAAAGGATCGGGCAAGGAATCTTATCGGTAACTCCGATATCGCTTTGACGGAAACGGAATACACCTGCCGCATTATATGACTTGGGCCAGTAGTAAACGCCATTCTTATCTAAAGCAATTCCAGAACTTACAGCACCGTATGCAATTCCTCTTCCATAGAAACCTAAAGTTGCATTATTCACTACATTATAACTTTCTACATTCGATTGTAAACGAGTTTCAACTTCTCCGCGGGTAGCGACTGAAACTGAACTGACACCATTGTTACGGTCGGTATAAAGAAGATCATCGGCAAGCCCATCTCCATCATTATCTCTCACACAACCGTGGAACGGGTCAGAGAAAGCATGTCCACCCACATTGGTAATAACTGTATTTACATAAGTACCATCGGCACTCATCACTGATATTTTGCCATCACCAAGCACGCCGTCAGTATCGTTTTGATAAATAAAGTTTTTACCACAATCAAGTATGTAAATGAAATCACCGTCCTTTGTAGCAGCAAATACGATACACTGCGGAGTGACACCGCTTGATACTCCCATATCGAACGGCAAATTTTTTGTTCCTTCGGGAAGTTCTCCATCGATCAGTTTATAAGCCTTGATATTGCCACCATAAGATGCGTAGTATAATGTAGGAACTTCTTCTGTGTATCCTACCTGTACATTCACATAAGAATCGTCAAGACGACGGTTTTCACCTTCAACGTCAAACTGTGTCTGCAAAGTAATCTTATTAGAGCCCACGTTCTTGAATATCAACTTACCCGGGTTCTCGATTTCACCGGTCTCCTGATTTATAGAACCTTCGAATTTTTCAATAGGTTCTCCGCTTTCAGCAAGAATAGTTCCATCAGGGAAAATCCAAGTAAATTCGCACTGCAAGTTATCAGGATTAGGGATTTCAATACCCAATTCAAGTTCCACTTCATTAATAACCACTGTTTCAGCACTCTGAGATACAATGCTCATCGATGGAGTGATATCCATGATTTGAATAGGATAAGTTCGTGAGCCTACACCATCGATAGTAGCCGTTACCGTGTAGCGACCCGAAGCGGCATATTTTACCTTGACAACATCAGGATTGCCTGCTGTCTCATCATCATTCACCAATTCATAGATAACTTTACCGGTAGCATTGTCCACACCATTGGCATGATCCATATTTGATGCAAAGTTCCAGGTAACATTACCATCTTTCTCAGATGTGTTGACAAACTTTATGGTCGACACATAATAGTAATCCACGGCGTATTCATCTCCATCAACCGAGAAATAGAAGTCAACATCCTTTCCCGGGAAGTTACGGTAATCCGGTTCCTTTTCAACACCAGAAACAGCAAAGACCGCCAACATTAAAATCAGAATATTTCTTATCATTTTCATAATCTTAGCCATTTAATTAGTTCAGCTCAACTGATTTAAATTCGGTATCCTTACCAACACCGCCTTTTGAATCCACAACTTGGAATTGTGACACAATTGTATATTTGCGTGAAAATTCCACAGCATAGTTTTTATCGGTTCCGTTATAAATCCACGATTCAAACGGAATCATTTCAACCAACGCCTGCCACATAGGGCGATATTCATCTCTCAATGAAGTCACAGCACCACCGGTATTGTCGGAATAACGGCTATAAATCCAGTGCGGAGACTTATATACCTCAAACACCTTATCCTGAGAAACAGTTTCAGGAGCTTCTTCCTTTGTCGCTATTTCAATTTCGTGAGCAACGCCATCAGCATCCAATTCGATATAGTAGTATCCTACGACTGTCTTGGTATCCACATCAAACCACAAGTCTCCCTTTGTCTCCCCTTCCACATCGGAGTCAGAGAACGGCAGCGGTTCCAAATCAGCGAACTGTGAATTTACTTCATTAAACTGTTCTTGAGTAAAGGCATAATTCACATAAACATTTCTAAGACTTGAAAGATAGGTATCTTTTTTATTAGTAAGATAATCTACCATTGCCGTACAGAAGTTCTCCTTAAAATCAGCCGGATAATACATCGCAAACTTTTCATCATCGAACTCCGCAGGATTAGTCCAATTTACAGGGCCTAAAGTGCGAGATGTAGGGAATGCAGCACTTAACTGATATTCCGTTCCTTTCAGGTAATTTTCATCATGATCGAAAGAAGCAAGCAAGTGAAAACCGCGCACAGTATCGGTAAAGTTCACCGTTTGGGTATAAGCCGGAGAAGTTACCAGCTTAACTGTAGCAGCAGCACTCTCGGTACGGGTAATCATACCCCACACTTCTGAGTGGTCGATAGTCACACCGGACTCGGTGGTATAATATTTACCAAGGAAGCCGGCATCATTACCCGCCTTGCAGACAGAGCTGTTAAGCTCCCATGAGACAGTAGGCACAACCTTACCAATCTCCATATTGTCGGCAAATGGGTCATTCACGGCACATGATGCTGTAAGTAATGCAGCCGCCGCAAAAATTCCTATTTTATTATATATTTTCATATACTTTGTTACTTAATTATTAATTAACGATTTATTCGGCTGTCAATGAAGAGCGCACGCCGCGTTCCTGCGCCCAAATCATCGGTTTTTGCAACCATTTATAGTTATTATAAGCTCCAAGATTTTCAAGTTGCTTACGGTTATACTTACCTTCAGTATCAGGATCTTGAGGTATACGCTGTACCCAAGTATTTTCCTGCTGTTCATCAGTCAAACCGTCAATCCAGTAAGCCGCATACAAGTTGTAAGGACGGCGTAGATCAGGATAAACTATTTCATTGGCATCACCGATACCATAATTGTTACGCTTGTTGCTATAGTGGTAGCGACGCATATCGGTCCATTGTTCAGGTTGCATATACATAGCGATATACTTTTGTGTCATCAAGCGCTCCAAATCGAAGTTAGACTCATCGAAGAACCAAATTCCATTACCGCGATCGCTTACCGGACGTACACGGTCAACCCTATTTCCTCTACGATCCAAAGTATAATATTCAGTATTATTCAAGAATGCATCAACCTGAGCATTCCATTGCTCTGCTGTAGTAAAGCCTGCACCCGTAGATACAGCAGCACCCGGATACTTATTATCTATCGCCTCATCATAATCTTCATTCATATATTTCGCAAAGAAGAAATCAAGATGACGTTGAATATTGTTTTTAGTAGCTTCCTTAGCCAATTGACATGCGCCCACTTTATCGCCTTTCCAATACAAAGCTTCAGCCTTGATAAAGTAAAGTTCTTCCATTGTGAAAATAGGATTATAAGCTGCAACATCACCTGCGTATGCACCCATATATAACTTAGGATAGTGGTCGACTTTATAAGAAGTACCTATACCGATATTATTTTCCACATGGCGAACTCTTGCTGTTTTATCTGTATCAGGACCTGTTCGAGGAATCATCAACAACGGAAGGCGAGGGTCATTGGCATATCCTTCATAGCCTTTTCCATCCAACGAAGCATTGTAAAGACCTTCATCCGTTGTACCATATTCAAGAAGTCCCAAGCAGTCAACTACAAAGAATTTAGAAGGTACAGCCGTATCGAGTAAGTTTTTACGAGACTCCCAAGAGTTGATAATAGGCTGAGCATCACTCCATACGCAATTCTGCTCATTGGTTCCGCCATCGAAATTGTAACGAGGTTCGTTTCCAAACCAAGATCCGTAAAGCAGGTCACCTGTAGTCCATTGCTTGATTGCGGCATCGGCAGCATCGATTATTTCCTGACATTTAGCAGCAGAAGTATCGATATTAGGGATATTACGCAATAGAAGACGAGCTTTTACTGCATAAACAAGACCTTTCCACTTATTCAAGTCACCTGCATACACACGATCCTGAGAAGCATCGATAGTCTGGTTGCCTGAAGCCTGAGTATAAGCAGGATCTTCATACATCTTAATCAAGTCCTCGATTTCTTGGAACATCCATGCATAAATGCTTGGTTGAGAATCGTATGTGGGTGAATTGGACTGATAAGCATTTGACAACGGCATTTCACCGAACATATCGGTAGCCAACTGAGTGGAAAGCAAACGAATGGTACGTGCAATCAACTCATAGTTAGGTGAACCCATAGCTCGTGAATTGTCAATCAAGTTGTTAACATTGGAACCTATGTCATAGAAGTGACGACGCCACTGCGGGTGACGGTTCATTGTCAAGAATTCCCACTCACTCTTATAAGAGTAAGTACCTATCGCACTCTTACCTGTTGTGGTAAGACATTGTGACAAATAAATGTAATATTCGGCGTGATCGTAAGTAGCTTGCTGTGCATAGAACACCACAACCGGCAGACCGGTTTGCGCTGTTACCGCATGCGCCTTATCGGGATTGATGTTATCATCAAGAATATCCTCACAGCTTGTAGCACCCAAGCCAACGATTGCTGCCAATAAAAGATATTTTAGCTTATTCATAATTTATATTCTTTAGAATGTTGCTTTTAGTGATAGATTGAAGCTGCGTGTATTAGGAACATTGTAACGATCGAAACCGCCCGTACCTGAACCGTAAGAGCTGCCGCTTTCCTGTACTTGAGGATCTGAGCCTGAATACTTAGTCAACAAGAACAAGTTACGTCCTGTCAAAGAAACGTTAAGACCCTTAACCGGACAATTCTTAGCCAAAAGTTTGCTCAAGTCATAACCTATAGTCACATAGCTCAAACGGATATAAGAACCATCTTCTATGAAGTTGGAAGAAACCGGGAAGAAGTATGTGTTGATGAAAGTCTGGTCAAGAATAATCGGAGTGGTATTCTTGGTATACACTGTGTTACCACTTGCATCTACTCCACTGGCAACAACACCGTTGAATATCACTTCACGGTTACGATACTTATCATACAAGTGGTGCTGACCGTTAGAGATCAAGCTTGAACCGGTAATGTTCACAACGTCACCGCCGCAACGACCGTCAATCAAGAATGACATAGTCAAGTCTTTCCAACGGAAAGAAGAACCGAATCCCAACAAGAAATCAGGCTCGCGATTACCGATGTAAAGCTGCTTGGATGTATCAATCATAGGATAACCGTTCTCGTCGCAAATCACGTTTCCGTTAGGATCACGCAAGTAGTCCTTACCGGTGATACCTGTTGTAGAACCACCCAAGAATGCTGTAGGATAGATACCGCCATAGTTGGTTCCGTCGATTTGAGTAATCTGATCAGGCAAAGACTTAACTTTACCGCGGTTTAGAGAGAAGTTTGCTGTTGCAGTCCAGTCAAAATCTTTAGTCTTGATGATATCCTGTGACAAAGTAGCTTCAACACCGTAGTTTTCTACTGAACCTTCATTACGTGTTTGAAGAATCATACCTGCTGCAGGAGACACACGCACTGTTACGATTTGGTTGTCTACAGTTGTTGAATAGTAAGCCAAATCCAAGCGTGTGCGGCTCTTGAAGAAACGCAAGTCGGCACCGATTTCCCAAGAGCTTGTCATTTCAGGCTCAAGGTTCAACGCCTTACCCACCGTAGGGTCGTTACCCCAACCGCCGTCAGGGAATGTAGACCACTGCTTGAATGTGTCAGAGAACTTGTAAGCAGGACCGCTCTTACCTACCTTAGCCCAGTTACCGCGGATTTTACCGTAAGAGAACCAGTCGTTGGCAAGACCGAACAATTCAGAGAACATCAAACCTCCTGTTACTGAAGGATAGAAATATGTACAATCAACTTGTTTCAATGTAGAAGAACCGTCGACACGACCTGTTACAGATACTTGTGCGATACCTCTATAGTCAAAACGCAATTCACCAAAGTAACCGTACTTGTTATTCTTTGTGTGATTCAAGTACATATAATAGTCTGATGAAGTTGAGTTGGTAAATGTTGTCGGGTCTATATTGGTGAAGCTATAGAAATCACCTTCAAGCATAAACTTCTGACCTGCAAGTGAAGCACTCAAAGAGTTGTTTTCAACATAATCCAAACCGACAAGTGCATTGATATTCAAATCCTTGAACAATTCTTTTTGATAAGTAATAAGTACTTGCGCATTCAAGCGTTCTGAACGAGAAGGCTGGAATGAATAAGCACCGAAACGGCTTTGATTATCTGCAAGATAACCTGCATCAGCCGGGAAGTCGCTCACGCGGAAACGAGGTACTGTATAAGAGTCATACATTGAGTAGCCCTTATCGTAACCGATTTTACCGGTAATTACCAAGTCCTTGATAGGCTCGTATGAAACCTGACCGTTCAACATGATACGGGTGCTTGTAGTCTCACTCTTGTCATTATAACGTCCGAAGTAAGGAGATACTGTAGCACCGATTCTGTCTTCAAGAAGAACTGCATCCCAATTATCGTAACGGTTAGCCCAGTTAGGATAACCTTCAAGAGTTTCATAGTCTGCCATATTCTTATTGATACCCCAACCATATACAGTACTCATTGAGTTACCGAAACCACGAGACTTGCTTTCCTTGAAACTTGATGTAAGTTGGATCTTCACTTTATCAGACGGCTTGAATTCGCCTTTCAAGAAAACGTTAATCTGATCTCTATAGTCTTCAGGAACGATACCGTCGTTCATTGAGTAAGAAACTGATGCGTAAGCATTAGCCTTTTCAGTACCGCCGGTCATCGAGATGTCATACTTCTGCAAGAAACCTGTGCCAAGGAACTCGCCCACATTGTCATAAACCTTATCGGTAGAAGACAAAAGAGGTCCCCAACCGCCACCGCCGGAATTTTCAACATAGAAGCCCTTAGTACCCGGAGTGTAACGGCTTTGGATTTCCGGAACACGTGTGGCATTGGAAATTTCAAATGTAGCGTTAGCGTTCACTTGCAATTTACCGTTCTTACCGCTCTTGGTCACAATCATGATGACACCATTGGCAGCATCCTGACCGTAAAGAGCAGATGCAGCAGCACCTTTCAACACCGACATGTGTTCGATATCGTTAGGGTTGATGTCGCTAAGTGTAGAACCACCGCCGCGTACAGCAACACCGTCAAGAATCACCAAAGGTTCGTTGTTCTGACCTGTGTTGATTGACGAAATCGCACGGATTTGGATAGTTGAAGAAGAGTTTGGAGAACCACCGGTGCTTTGAATCTGAAGACCGGAAACTTTACCCTGCAAAGTGCTTGCAATGTTTGTAGTAGCACCTGCAGTCAACTGCTCGGAATCCAAAGACTGAACCGCAAAGTTCAATTTCTTCTTTTCTTGAGTTTGACCCATAGCAGTAACCACAACTTCGCCAAGAACTTGAGCGTTCTCTTTCAACACGATGTTGAGCGTCTGTTGGTTACCTACTTTCACCTTTTGTGGAATCATTCCCACATAAGAAACGTTAAGGACATCACCATCCTTAACCTCGATTGAGAATTTTCCATCGAAGTCAGTAGCTACGCCGCGTTGTGTACCTTGTACCATAACAGTCGCTCCAATGACAGGCAAATTGTCACTTTCTGCGATTACAGTACCCGTAATAACACGAGCATAACCAGCCACCGCGAATAAGGAAAATAACAATAGCAATAGCTGTTTCTTCATAATTTAATTTTGTTTATTAATACTATAGTTTTTTAGATCCAATTTCTTCTCTCTAGTTTTCATGCATATTTACACAAGTACAAAAGTAATACAATATTTTAAAAAATACATCCTAAAACATCAAAAAGATTATATTTTTAACTTATCTGAGTGTTCTTAACAAAATAATATTTAATCACACTTACACCTATTATATAATATAACTATAGCACAAAGCGCTCCACAAAACGCTTTTCGGCAAAAACGGAGCGTTTTTGCGCCTCCTCCTCCCCTCATTTTCAATTTTATAGTTATCTTTGCAGTAAATCTATAATAAATCACTTATTTACATTATCATGAGAAAAATTATTTTCTTTTCAATCATCAGCGCAGCCATATCCTTATTTTCCACCGGCTGCAGTGCAAAAAAAGCGTCAGAAAACACCGTTGAACGCGACTCTACATTCACTACGGTAAAACATCCTGAATGGAGCAAAAATGCCGTTATTTATGAAGTGAATCTTCGCCAATACACGCCATCGGCATCTGTCAAGGAGTTTGCCACACATCTTCCACGTCTTAAAGAATTAGGAGTAGACATCCTTTGGTTCATGCCTATCCACCCTATTTCAGAGCTTAACCGAAAGGGTGAACTCGGCAGTTATTATGCAGTGAAAGACTACAAAGGATTCAACCCTGAATTTGGCTCGATAGAAGACTTCAAAGAAGTAGTAAAGCAAGCACACGAACTCGGCTTGAAAGTCATTCTTGACTGGGTTCCAAATCACACCGGTTGCGATAACGCTTGGGTTACCGAACATCCCGAATGGTTCACACTCAACGAAGAGGGCAAAATGTATGGACCATTTGACTGGACCGATGTATATGAATTGAATTACGACAACCGCGAGATGCGTGCAGCTATGGTAGACGCTCTTAAATTTTGGCTTACCGACGTAGATGTAGACGGTTTCCGTTGCGATGTGGCCGGTGAAGTACCTACCGACTTCTGGAACGAAACCCGTCCTCAATTGGATTCGGTAAAACCCGAACTTTTCATGCTTGCCGAAGCAAGTAAGCCCGAGTTGCACAAGCACGCATTCAACATGGGTTACAACTGGCCTATGAAAGACTTGTTCAGCGAAATCGCAGCCACTTCAGGACAATACACATTCAAGAAAGAAGGCGAACCTATGCGCACATTCCCGATTAAGCACGCTGTTGCCATCGATTCTCTTCTTGCCGATCAAGCAGTAAATTACCCGAAAGACACATATCTCATGAACATGATTACCAACCACGACTTGAATTCATGGGAAGGAACGGAATTTGAACGTCTCGGATACTTATCCGATGCATTTGCTGTACTTTCTTACACGCTTCCGGGCATGCCGCTCATATACACCGGTCAGGAAACCGGATTGAACCGTGCATTTGAATTCTTTAAGAAAGACAAATGTCCGACATGGGAACCGCGCAATGAATTCTTCACATTCTACCAGAAACTGAATGAGTTAAAGCACACCCAAGCAGCGTTGAAAGCAGGTGTCGATGGTGGCGACATGGTTCGTTATGCAACAGCAAGCAATGACCTGTACATATTCAGCCGCAGTGTTGAAGGCTCTACAGTTCTCACTTTTGTAAATTTAGGCAGCACAGAACAACCGGTTGAATACACTGCAGATGCACCAACCGAAGCCGACAAGATGATTAATTTCTTTACCGGTGCAACCGAAGAGTTTCCTGCATCGCTTAAACCCGGCGAATACAAAGTTTTCATCTTAAAATAATCTCATAAACAAGAGGAAGTGTACCAACGTTCATAACACCGAATTGATACACTTCCTTACTTTTTTCCATCATGAGCAACACCGAGTTACCCAAGACAAAAGACAAATCGCTAATCCACCGCATAGGAGGCAAAATTCTCACACCGCCTCTCATCATTTATTACATTCTTAAATCAAAAGATGTATCTTTTGCCGATAAAGCAAAAATTTGCGGGTCGCTCATATACATCATTTTCCCATTTGACTTCATCCCCGATTTCATCCCAATCGCCGGTTACGGCGATGATTTTGCCACACTGATATGGGCAATACGCACCATATACATCAATGCAACCCCGGAAATCAAAAGAAAAACACAAAAGAAACTGACCGATTGGTTCGGCAAATAAAAAATGTCGTGGAAGAAATCTCCTCCACGACCATATTATCACTTTCAGAAGTTATTTTTATAAGATTTGATTACAATATCAACTTATAGACCTTTGCATTAACACGAACGATTATCACACCGCTTGCATCAATATCATAAGTTTGTAAGCCCTCGGTTTGTTCTCCTGCAAACAATATTCTTCCACTGCAATCAGTCACTTGAATACTGCATTTATTATCCGACTTCACATAGATTCTGCCCGAAGCCGCCCAACAAATCACATCCACATCATTTGACAACTCATTTATCGCGCTTGAATTGCCTAATTGCACGCGCACTCTATCGCTCGGGATAGAAACAAATTCGTCGTTATATGCTTTCACGTCATAGGCATATAATGTATTTCCTTGCAAACCGGCAACACTATAACTGCTGACGTCACCCACTGCAATATCGGTATAGCCAAGTACGGGCAACTCTTCCATTTCTCCGCCATAACCTATTTTTATATCATCGATTGCAAGGTTTCCACTTCCCGGCTTTGAATAAACCCATTTCAAGCATGTATATTTTCTATCAAGCTCCATTTCCACGGTTTGACCTCCGGCAGCATTTGAGATACCGGTAATATTACAGATTTCTTCCCAATTATCACCACTGAGAGCCAACACTTTTAAGGAATTTTCAGCCGCTGCATTACTTCCTCGATACCAGAATTTCAATGAGCGCAAACCTTTTGCATACACAGGAGATTGCAAATATGAATTATCGGCATCCATTTTCAATGACGGAGCAGCCTCTCCGCAGTATCCACTCAAAGCATAAGTACCGGTACATGAGGTAGACCATGTTTCGGGTAATGCCTCAAGTTTTCCTGTGAAATCAAGTGTTTCATACTCAGGTTCACCCAATTGAGAAGTATAAACGGTAAGCGTATAGCCGTCAGCCTCAGCCAGAGTTTCCCAGTTTGCAGTGAACCCGGTTGCACTCACATTTGTTGCCTCCAGCGCATTCACTTTCATATAATTCAACGTAGGTTCTCCTGTTTTCAACACCACCTCGTTAGATGCCTTGGAATTAAATTGCCCATTGGTGGCATATACCACATAATAATATGTAGTCAATGGATAAAGACCTGTGATTTCCACAGAAGAAACGTTACCCACGTTCTTATAGTTATATCCTTCCACATATTCCTTATCACCATTTTCCTTTCTCTCATAAACGCTTATCAAATAAGCAGTCGCATTTTCTGTAGTCGACCAGCTTACAGTCAATTTGTCTGCACCTATATTCGTAGCCTCATAAGCTGTTATCTCACCGAATATATCCACACCGCCACGGAACACAAAGCTGATTTCTCCTATTAAACTTTCCTTTATCTCCGTAATAGGTGAATAAACAGAGGTTCCAGCCCAAGTTCTCATCGACGGTGTTGTATCATCGGTAAACGATGTTACATTAGCCGTACCCGGGAAAGCATCACCTTCCACAGAATAATAAGAAGGGTCATTGTCCGCCTCCTCAATATCGACATATTGATGCGATGGCGTATTGTTTACCACATTTCCATCCCACACAGTCTCATTATAGTCAATATGCCACACGAGCATACCATGTCCCGGCAAATATGCGTCCCAACCTCTTTTCTGCTTATTTTCCAAAATGAAATATTCATTTTCCTTATCGGTCTTTATCATATAAACGTCCTGAGTTCCGCCTTCATCGGTAATATGTCTCAACGTGACATTTTCCGGTTCTTCAAGAACCTTAGGAGTTACCCAGCCAAGCGCATAACGCTCATAGCCCGACATATATGGCGGTGTCCATGAATCGTTGTTATAAGAACCGGAATCCATCAAACTCCACGCTCCGGGAGTAAAAGCACCGGTATAGGATGTGGCATACAAGTCCGGTAAACCCAACACATGGCTGAACTCATGGCAGAACACCCCGATTCCGGAAATAGTACTACCCTTTCCGTCTCGCAACTCGCTGGAACAAGCATAATGTCCCAACCTCACACCGTCGTAATAGAATGTGCGTCCTGCATCTATAACGTCCCACGAATGAGGCCACACGGTTTCTGCCGCTCCACCGTCAGCCTGTCCGTAGCCGGCATAAAAGATATATACATTATCTATCAAACCATCTCCGTCCCTATCATACTGTGTAAAATCGATCTGGTCATCCAATAAAGTACAAGCCTCAATCACCATCTCATGAGCTTTCTCGTCCACCATATTCTTGGTGTCCTCTCCGTAATAGCTCAAAGGATGCGAAATTTTCACCGGACCATACACGTCAAATTCCGGAATAAACAATCCGTTACTGCTTTCCATAAAATAATCCTTAACCGAACCGGTAGCACCGCTGTCGTTATAACCTCTTTTATTCAACTGGTCATAAAATTTTTGTTTCGGATCAGACAACGTAAACGAATTATTGGAAAATTCCACCAATATGGCAACTCCCTTTTGTACTCCTGTCGTAGGATAAGTAGTACCTTTAGTTACCGCCGCACGTTGTATCTTGTGATTTTTTAACGACATTTTATGCTGTGCCTCGATATTAGCCAAGACTGATTTTCTGTTTACCGTTTTCAAGAATCCCACTTCAGCTGTCGTTCGTCTTTCTATATCCGACGCTATCACAGATGCCACCTTATTAATATTGTTTTCCGATTCCAAATATCTGAAATACCCGTCTTCACATCGTGACAACGCATGTCCGTCCAATGACGTATAGTAATATCCCGACTCATCTCCGTGCAACAGCACCGAAATCGTATTCCCGTCAGGTAATTCATACTCTATTTTTCCCGGTTTCGCAGGTACTGCATAGGCAATGCCCGACATAAGGAGCATAGCCGCTGCAATATACATTTTCAAGCTCTTTTCAGCTATTGATCTACAATTCATATTTATGAAGTTTTTAAAATTTTGACAAAAATAGTACTAATCAAATGTACACACAAATTTTAGTTCTTATTTTTAACCCAAACGCACGTTTTTTTAATATAATCTCACTTTTTTAATCCACAAAACAAAAAATCCCAACAAAAAGATGCTACAAATTCATATTTTGATTAAATTTGCACACTTTAACGATAGGACTAACACATATACAATTAATATCTATTTTTATACATTATGAAAAAATTGATAATTTCATTAACATTACTTTTCACCGTATTGAGTACTTTTGCCAACACAGGGCAATTCAAGGCGCTCAGAGGGGGTGATTCGGGAAATACAGGCACTTCTGTATTCTCTCTTGGCAAAGAAACTTTTCGCGACAGCGAACGGAAAGTGACTAATCTTGAAGTTATGGGAGGTAAAGAGAAAGCTCCTGTTGTGATGAAAGCCGGCGACGGAACCACCATCTACGGAGAATTATGCTACTCTTCTTTATGGAACGTAGATGATGACGGCGTTTTAGACTGGGGTGTATGGTCTTTCCCTGCACAAGCCAACACGTCTGCAACAAAACAATTCATCCATCAATCACTTCAAGCTAACGGCGGTGGTGCATATCACAACGGCAAACTTTATTTCACAAGCTATTACGAAGGACCGGTAGGTTTATACTATTTGTATTTCTGTATCCTCGACGTCAACACATGGGAGATAGAGACCATCGCATTACCGTTGGACACTTATTCTTCTATAGGTCTTGACATGACTTACGATCCGGTCAGCAAACAATTGTATTCTCAATCTTATGTCGACGAAACCGGAGAATCCTATACCCTATCGGTCATCAATACCGAAACAGGAAAAGCAACCAACATAGCTTCTTTGGAACGCATGTCATTCATTGCTTGCGACATCACCGGAACAATGTACGGTGTACGTTACAGCGATGGTATGTTCTGCAAAATCAATAAGGAAACCGGTCACTTGACCGAAATAGGAGCGACAGGTGTCACCCCTAAATACATTGGTACAGGTACTTTCGATAGCCAAACCGGTAAATTATACTGGACTACCACATTAAATTCCATAGATGAACAAAGCGGTCTGTATGAAATAGATGTAAACACAGGAAAAGCCACTTTGATTTCTTATTTCCCTAACGAGGAAATGTTCACATGTCTTTACATTCCGCGTGCTGAAAACGAGTACAAATTGAATGACGTTGAAAATTTCACAGCCGATTTCGAACAAGCCGGCACAGGCACGATTAGTATAACTGCTCCTACAACCGACATTAACGGCACTGCCATTACCGGAAATGTAACAATCGTTGTTTACGACAATGACAAATTGCTGTTCTCACTTTCGGCTGCACCGGGTGCTACAGTAACACAACAAGTCACTCTTGAAAACGGCTCACACAAGCTTGAGGCTATGGCAACACACCCTACCTTAGGCAAAAGTCAAAAGAAAGAAATCAACATCTTCATCGGTACTGACGGACCGGCGGCGGTAGGAAACCTCACTTTGTCTAAAGACGGCAACACCGCTACCCTTACATGGGATACTCCGACAACCGGCGCACATGGCGGTGTAATAAAGCCCAACTTGCTTTACTACAACATCTACAGAATGCCCGATAACGTATTGGTAGGCGAAGACGTAGACGGAAACACTTGGAGCGAAACCATTGCAAGCGACCTATATCGCAGCTACTACTACGAAGTGGTGGGATTCTACAAAGGCATTGAAGGTGATGTTGCCACATCCAATAAAGTGGCTTTCGGCGAACCTCGCGCTATCCCCTACAGCATCACATTTGACACAATGGAAGATTACATGAATTGTATAATCTACAATGCCAATAAAGACAACGGATTCTGGGGATGGTATGAGCAATATCAATGTGCCGCTTATAAATATGACACATTCAATCAAGCCGATGATTACCTGTTGATTCCTGCGGTGAAATTTGAAGCAGGACAGACCTACAAACTGAAATTCAAAGCACGTTCTTACGGTGGATTCCTTTATCCTGAACGTATGGAAGTGAAAATGGGTAGAGGTCAGGAAATATCCGATTTAACCGTTACAATCATAGAAGATCAGCCTTATCCTCACGATAAATACCAAGAATATGAGGCTGTTATCGAGAATATCACCGAAACCGGAGCTTATTTCATCGCATTCCATGCTACAACCACACGTGGCGAATACTGGTTGTATCTTGACGATGTTCAAGTATTGAACGGACCGGCGGCAACGGCTCCGGGGCTTGCCGAAGAGTTTACCGTAACTCCTGCTCCTAACGCAACACTTGCCACTAAAGTGACGTTCACTGCTCCTACAAAAGATTTCTCAGGTAATGCATTGAATGAAATAACTAAAATCACTGTTTATCGCGACAACGCCGAAATCAAATCTTATGGCGCTACTGCTCCGGGCACAGTATTGACATTTGACGACACCGAAGCCAAGCAAGGATTCAACACCTATAAGATTGTATGCAGCAATTCATCAGGAGACGGTAATCCTATCGAAGTGAAATGTTGGGCAGGTATCGACGCACCGCAAGCTCCTACCAAACCTGTACACTCTACTGAGAACGGCAAAGAAGCAATCGTAACATGGGAAGCTCCGGCGCAAGGTGTTAACGGCGGTAGTCTTGATTATAGCAAACTTACTTACACAATAACACGTAATGACGGTGTTGTTGTCGTTACCGGTCTATCTGAAACACGTTTTGTTGATACCACAATCGATACCACCGAAGGACAAAAGAACGTATTCTACGAAATTGAAGCCGTAAACGAAGCAGGCACATCAGCCAAAGCCAAAACAATGTTTATCATTTACGGCGATCCTTACGTAGGAGAATACCACGAATCATTCAAGGGTGGAGCTGTTGAAACAAGACCTTGGGTTATTGAAGTTGTAAATGAAAGTTTGAATCCGGGAGCTATTCCTTACTGGCAAGTGGTGACAAAAGGTGAAAATCCTGTAGTATCGGCACAAGACGGTGACAACGGTCTTGTTACTTGTACACGTAATACACCTTGGGCTGCTTCACGTATTCTTTCTCCAAAATTGCAAAAGGGTGATTTGAAAAATCCGGTATTAAGTTTCTGGATGCACCACTACTATAATCCTGATTTGGAAAACGGATGGTCAACCGACCAAGACATTATCCAACCTGAGATATTTGTTGATGGTAAATATACTAATCTGACAGAAAAGCCACTATTACTAATTAATGGTAACGGTTGGTACAAATATGAAATTCTTTTGAACGAATTTGTTGCCGACAAAGTATTCCAAATCGCATTCTGTGGAACAAGTGGAACAGGATATAATATGCACCTCGACAATATCGCCGTAACAAGTGTATTGGACAACGACTTGCGCATAGCCGACTTTGAATTGAGCGAACGTCTGGCTGTAGGTACTTCACGTGACATCACCGTTACGGTTCGCAATAAAGGCGCGCTACAGGCAAGCGGATACAAGGTAGTTCTTTATCGCGATGGAGAAATATTCAAGGAAGCTACCGGCACCAAGACACTGGCATTCGGTGAAGAGGAAACTTTCACATTCCCGGTAAGTGCCACTATTATCGATGCCGGAAGTATCTTTAAATATATGGCTGAAGTAACCGCTACCAACGATGAAGACCTAAGCAACAATAAGAGCGAAGAAAAGACCATTGAAATCCCGGCTCCTGAATTGCCGGGAGTAACCGACCTTAACGCCGTAATAAGCAACGGTAAAGTGGAATTGACTTGGAGCGAACCGGCTTCATCTTCTGCCGACGGCATTACAACCGAGGGATTTGAGAATTTCGAAGCGTTCACCATCACCGACTTCAATGATTGGACACTGACAGATATTGATGCATTGGAAACCTACGGTATCTCCAATTCTCAATCTGAAACAGGAATTTATGAATATCCTAATGCTTGCCTTCAAATGGCTTTCATGGCTTTCAATCCGACAAAGGCAGGCATCACCAACAAACTTTGGACACCGTTCTCCGGCAATCAAATGGCTGTTGCATTTGCTTCGGTAGGCGGGCAAAACAACGACTGGCTGATTTCCCCACGTATCAACGGCGGACAGACGGTTTCGTTCTATGCTAAGACCCCATCTATGTGGTACGGTGAAGAACCGTTCTACTTCTGCTACTCTGAAACCGACAGCATATATACAAGTTTCAAGCCGTTGAGTGATTTGGAAAGGGTACCTTACGGCTCATGGGTCAAGTACTCATACACTCTTCCGGAAGAAGCAAAATTCTTCGCTATCAACTATGTAGGCTATGGGCAATTTGCTCTATTCATAGACGACATCGAGTATGAAAGCATGACGCCTATATTGCTTGAACTTCAAGGATTTAACGTGTATTGCAACAACGAATTGATTACAACATCTATTGTGGAAGACCTCGCTTACACCGATTCAAGAAAATTGGAAAACGGCAAGAGCTACACATATAAGGTGTCTACAATCTACGATAAGGGTGAATCGGCTCTTTCCAATGAAGTAACCGTTATAGGCACTTCTGGAATCGAAGAACTGGAATCAATGCACATGATTTTCGTTGAAGGCAACACCCTATACATCAAGAATGCTGAGGGCAAAGCCGTTTCTGTAAATGCCGTAAACGGTATCAACTACTATCAAGGCATTATCGGAAGCGACATCAAGGCAATCAGCCTTCCGGGCGGTGTTTATGCTGTAAGCATAGACGGTGCAACAGCTAAAGTTGTTATAAAATAATCTATAATCAAAACGATATGAAAAAACAAAGTCTAATTATTGCCGCATTCCTCGCATTGGGGAATGTGGCAGTGAACGGACAGGAAACAACATCCCTTCCGTACACACAAGATTTTTACGAGTCGTCAGATTTTAATACAATGACGATAATCGATGCAAACAGTGACGGTAATACCTGGACTTATGCTTCATACGATCCAATAACTTATAGTTCCGCCGGTCGTTATATAGGTTCGACCGATAATGGAGCTGATGAATGGATGATAACACCCGCATTAGAACTTAAAGCCGGTTATATTTACAAATTTTCAATAAATGCAATCGGTGTGACAGGATGTACAAATAATCTTGAGGTTCTTTTGGGTAATGCAGCAACAGCAGATGCAATGAATACAAGCGTAACCGAAAAAATTGTACTTACAGAAAAAGTAAAAAATACGTATTTTGGCGAAATTTCTGTAACAAGTGACGGTACATACTATATTGGTCTTCATTTAACAGCTGAGGCAAACCAAGGAAATATCTATGTAGATGACATTAAGATCGAAGCAGGTCTTATGGGTGCTGCTCCGGCGGCGGTTAATTCCCTTAAAGCGACTCCTGCCGTTGAAGAAGCAAAGGCTGTAATGAAACTTACGTTTACTGCTCCTGACAAGACCAATAGTGGTGCTGACCTTACTGAAATCACCAATATCATGGTATATCGCGGTACAGAAAAGATTGCCGATATGGGAGAACAAACTCCGGGAGAAGAAATCATTTATACCGACGTTGCTCCGGTTGTAGGATATAATACGTATAAAGTAATTTGCGTAAATAACGCAGGAGAAGGTTCTGAATCTACCACAAATGTTACCTTGTCTTACAGCCAACCGGTTGCTCCTGCTAATGTTGTTCTTACTGAAACCGAAGAAGGACAAACTATCACTTGGGACGCTGTTACCACCGGTAAAAGCACATCGGGACTATTTATTCCCGAGAATGTAACTTACACTATTACTCGTAGTGATAAAGTTGAAATCGCAAAAGGAATCACAGAATGTACAATAACCGACACTTACGCTAAAGACGGTGAAGGACAAAACTTGATTTATTATACCGTAATTGCTGAAAACGAAGGTGGTTCATCTTCAGAAACCTCAAGTAACAAAATTTTAATAGGTAATCCTTATACGGGTGAATATGCCGAATCATTCAGCAATTTAAGCCCTTTTTATGCTACAAACACATGGCAAGCTGAAGGTAGTTCAGTTTGGACTACCACAATATCCACAAACTCTTGGGATTCTCCGTATATTTCTGCAGACCAAGATGGGACAGGAGCATTCATAAAATTTTATACAGGTAATTATGCTGAATACCGTTTAATCTCACCTATTATTAATGTAAGCGATATGCAAAATCCTCGTCTCTCATTCTACATTTACCACTCAGCAGATTGTGCTTATACAACCAACATAGTTCCGGAATTGCTTATCGATGGTGAATATATTGCACTTGGAGAAGGTATTACAATAAAAGGTGAAACTACCGGATGGACTAAATATCATTTTGATCTTACCAAAGAACAAGTTGCCAAGGATTTTCAAGTTTCATTCAAGGGCGTTGCCGGACAATACAATTATATCGCAGCTCTCGACAACATCACTATAAAAGATGCTCTTGCATACAACTTGACAGCTACAGGAATCACTGCTCCTGCGAATCTTGGAGTAGGAGAAACCGGCGAAATTGCTGTAAGTGTTAAGAATACCGGTGTAAATGCTGCTACAGATTACAAAGTAGTTCTTTATTGCAACAACGAAGAAGTAGCAAATGTAGAAGGAGAAGAATTAGCGTCTGAAACAACAGCTAATGTAGTGTTCTCTTACACTGCTACCCCATTTGTGGCAGGTAAGGAACTTGAATTTAGTGCAGAAATCGTATTTGCAAACGATTTGAACGCAGAAGATAACTCTGTATCTGTAATAGTTCCGGTAACAACTAACGAACTACCAATTCCAACAGATTTGAAAGCAAATGACACAGCAAACCCATATACCGTAGTATTAAGTTGGACAGCTCCGGTTGTTCCTGAAGTGGAAGTTCAACCGGTACAAACCGAAAGTTTTGAAACTTGGGAAGTAGGTTCAACAGAACCTTTTGCAGGCTGGAAATTTGTTGACGGTGACGGTAAGAATATTTCAGGATATGTTGGTTTTGGAAGTAGTATTCCTATGGCATTTATAACATCAAATAGTGCTAAATTTACACCAAATACAGGTAGCAACTACCTTGTATCACCAAAAAACTACAAATGGAACGATTCTCGTAATGACTGGGCTATATCTCCTGAAGTTGTAGGTGGTCAAACAATTTCATTTTACGTATGCAATACAGGAGGTTACGGAGGATACTATGGTACAACATTTGAAGTATGCTATTCTACTACCGATAACAATGTTGAAAGTTTTATTGCTATAGGTGACAAGATTATTGACAAATCATCTTCATGGAAAGAATATTCATTCACACTACCGGAAAATGCCAAGTATTTTGCTATCCACGTATATGATGATGGTTCTACTACAAGCGATGCTCTTGCAATCGACGATATTACATTCCAACCGGGTAGCGTACAACTTGTCCACACCGGCTACAACGTATATCGCGATGAAAAGAAAATTGCCACTATAGGAGATAAGACATCGACCACATTCACCGATACCGACATGGCTGACAGCGACATGCTATATTCTTATGCAGTATCGGCTCTATACGAAACAGGCGAATCTCTGGCAACTGATGCTGTCAAGATAGAGAACCCGGTAACCGGCATTGAAGATATAACCGGCAACAAGGCTGTTTATGCCAACAACGGTACACTGAAAGTAATAGGATACGCAGGCGAACAATTGAACGTTTATCTCGTAAGCGGACAAGCCGTTGCAAGCAAGACTGTTGAAAATGATATGGAAACAATGGCGCTGAATGCCGGCATATATATCGTTTCAATCGGCGACAAAAACTTCAAAGTTGTAATCAAATAACCTGATAAAAACCATATAGTAAACACTCATGAGGTGCATCAATCGGAATGTTGATGCGCCTCATTCTTTTATTAGAGGGGGAAAAATAAAAGCGGAGAGAGTTTTTCAACTTCCTCCGCTTTCAGTACCCAGACCCGGGATCGAACCGGGATGGGTCGCCCCACTGGTGTTTGAGACCAGCGCGTCTACCGATTCCGCCATCTGGGCTTTTGCGTTGCAAAGGTACACATTTTTTCGTTAACCGCAAACTTTTTCGATACATTTTTCAAAAACTACAAAAAAGGCAAAAAAACGGAATAACAAGTCTACTCCGAACATTAGAACACTAAATAGCGTTACATATATATCATATAAGTTCTCTCAATATGCATATTTAGGAGTTGACAATGTGTAATTTAAACACACTTCTGAGGTCTGTTATAAATTCTTCACATTTTAATTGCAGAAAAATTTCCATAATATTATTATGATTCAAAAAATTTCAGCTAAATTTGCACCGGAATTTAGAAATTCCGTTTACTGGATAGAATTTATTAACTTCTTAATTATACAAAAAAAGTAATGACAAAGATTGATTTAACTAAGTACGGTATCGAAGGTACCCCTGAGATTGTACACAACCCTTCTTACGAAACACTTTTCGCAGAAGAAACAAAAGCAGGTCTTGAAGGATTCGAAAAAGGTCAGGAAACTGAACTTGGAGCAGTGAACGTGATGACCGGTATCTACACCGGACGTTCTCCTAAGGACAAATACATCGTTAAGGACGCTTATAGCGCAGACAAAGTGTGGTGGACTACCGATGAATACAAGAATGACAACAAGCCTGTAACTGAAGAAACTTGGGCAGCCCTAAAAGAAATTGCAAAGAAAGAATTGTCTAACAAAAGATTGTTCGTTGTTGACGGTTACTGCGGAGCAAACAAAGCTACATGCTTGAAAGTGCGCTTCATCGTTGAAGTTGCATGGCAAGCTCACTTCGTAACCAACATGTTCATCCGCCCTACAGCTGAAGAACTTGAAACATTCGAACCTGACTTCATCGTATATAACGCTTCTAAGGCAAAAGTTGAAAACTACAAGGAACTCGGTCTAAACTCTGAAACAGCAGTAGTATTCAACCTTACTTCTAAGGAACAAGTTATCATCAATACTTGGTACGGCGGCGAAATGAAGAAGGGTATGTTCTCTATGATGAACTTCTTCAAGCCACTTGAAGGTATCGCTTCAATGCACTGCTCAGCTAACACCGATATGGAAGAAAAGAGTACAGCTATCTTCTTCGGTCTTTCTGGAACAGGTAAGACTACCCTTTCTACCGATCCTAAGCGTAAACTTATCGGTGACGACGAACACGGTTGGGACGATGAAGGCGTATTCAACTACGAAGGCGGTTGCTATGCTAAGGTTATCAACCTTGACAAGGAATCTGAACCGGATATTTTCAACGCTATCAAGCGCAACGCTCTTCTTGAGAACGTAACAGTTGACGCTAACGGCAAGATCGATTTCGCTGACAAGAGCGTTACAGAAAACACTCGCGTTTCTTATCCTATCGACCACATTCAAAACATCGTTAAGCCTGTTTCTAAGGGTCCGGCTGCTAAGCAAGTTATCTTCCTTTCAGCTGACGCATTCGGAGTTCTTCCTCCGGTTTCAATCCTTAACCCGGAACAAGCTAAATATTACTTCTTGAGTGGTTTCACTGCTAAATTGGCAGGTACTGAACGCGGTATCACTGAACCTACTCCTACTTTCTCAGCATGCTTCGGTGCTGCATTCCTTGAATTGCACCCTACTAAATATGCAGAAGAATTGGTGAAGAAGATGGAAGCTAACGGTGCTAAGGCATACTTGGTAAACACAGGATGGAACGGTACAGGTAAGCGTATCTCTATCAAGGATACACGCGGTATCATCGACGCTATCCTTGACGGTAGCATCAATGCTGCTCCTACCAAGACTATCCCATACTTCTCATTTGAAGTGCCTACTGCTCTTCCGGGAGTTGATCCTAATATCCTTGACCCGCGCGATACTTACGCTGACGCTGCTCAATGGGAAGAAAAGGCTAAGGATCTTGCAGGACGTTTCATCAAGAACTTCAGCAAGTACACTACAAACGAAGCAGGTAAGGCTCTTGTTGCCGCAGGTCCTCAACTATAATTATCCGGCAATTATAATAAAACAAGACTATATATTTTAAATTTCAAGACTCATCCATCTCGGATGGGTCTTGTTTTATTGTTATCGGAGCTTGGTGTAACTTTTCGACAAATAAAAAAATCACTACACACCGATTTACTAACACCATATAAAAAAACGGCACACAGAAATCTGCATGCCGTCATATTGTCAATACGACAATCGTTTATAGAATCACTTTTGTCGTTTTTCCTCCTTGACGTTTGATATATAGTCCCTTTTGGGGATTAACGACCTTCACACCCTGTAGATTATAATATTCAACAGAAACATTTTCATCTGTACTTACATTATCGATCGCATTTGTACCGTTTTCAGTCAAATTAACAGTGGTTCCTATTTCCACTCTATGTTCACCACTCACAACTGCAACATAGTTAGTATAAGTGCCAACTCCTTGTCTGAAATTTGTGTTCAGCGTTAAGCGAATTGTTCCTCCGGTAACATCGTTCCAATCCGATAATTTTGATACTTTGACTGCTTGTGTATAACTTGTTACAGTGATACTATTAGACAACATTTCTCCGGTAACCTTCACATCAGTATAAATTACATCAGAAGATTTATACACTCCGGTCAATGTAATATTTTTCTTATCCACCTCCAATTTTTGTACACCCGGTTCTACTGGAGTTGTAGATGGTATAGCATACACACTCCAATAATACACGCCTATATTACCCTGTCCGTTATTATAGCCTACCCAATCATAAGTTGAATGCTGTCCGTCGCCGTCAGCCCAATAGGAATCGTTATAATCGCCATAAGGGTCATGACACACAAAAGAACCTGTCTGTTCAGAGAATCCGGTTGCAGATCGGTATTTGCAATTAGTGGCGAATCCCAGAATGACGTGACCATTAGAACCTAATTTTACACATATTATATATGGACGTCCGGCGGTAGCCTCCGATTGAAATTTAGACCATGCCGTACCGCCATCATACGTTTTACCGGCTGAAGTACATCCATTAAGTTTCATGAAATTCTCGATATGGGATTGAGGTGATGCCGTATTCCACATATAACCATACGCACCCGGGATACTACTGCATCCGTTACCCGAAGCCGTTGCACTGAAAGTTTTTGTTCCTGCTTGATTGGTATATACACTTCCCACATGGTAAGCATAGTATGTAATACCTTTCCCCGAATAACGAGAAGCCAATGCAACAGGATCAAGAAGACCGTAATATCCAAGGAACATACAAGCCGAAGTAGGCGCACATGCCACATATCCCCACTTTGTACAGCCATTCACAGCCGGCACATCATAGATTTGGCTCAAATATGGTATATCGAGTGCTCCTATTTTCTGCTGAAAAGCCTTTGGCTCTATTTCATTGCGTACGGCAACAGGAGAATCGCAAATGTCATCCAAACGCTCTCCAAAAGACTCTTCACTTATAGAAAACAGTGATTGATCGGATACCGATGTAACAGAATGCGGAGTTATAGCCGCAACCGGCAATGTACGCATCATCAAGCCCCTTTTTGTTCCTGTCGAATACGGTATAAGCAGTTTACTGTCGGATGTTATCACGGCATCGGTAGGCATATCTTCCGATGAAGCAATCAATGCAACCGGATTAGTTCCGTCAAAATTCACTTTTCTGATACTGCTACCCGTTACTTGCATTTCGTTTATGCCCTCTATCGTAGTATAGACCAATTCATTGGAATTATTTGCCCATGACACCGACACACCTTTACCTATATTGTAAATTTTATCATCACTCCTGTCTAAAACGGAAAACGTACCTTGAGCTGTCTGTACTGCCAATTTCTTGCCATCCGGCGACCATACTCCATCATATCCTCCCGGCACATCAATCTGTTCACTCTTTCCTGACAACAGATTTATTATAAACATTCTTCCATCGATATTACTATATGCCACTTGCGTACCATCAGGCGAAATATTGGCAATATTGGTATAAAAGCCTAAGTCATAGATATTGCGTACTTCCCCTTTCCTGATAATAAGGTTATTTCCTACGGTATAAGCCATAGTACCGTCATCACTGAATGACACTTGCCCGCACTGCCGGCTGTATTCCTCAAGAAGGGTAACCTTGCCGGTGAGTACATTCAAGACAGCCGGTGCTTGCATATCCTCATCATTTATACTTTTGAAACCTACAAGCGTCTTATCCTTGCTCATCTTGGTATAGATTCCGCAACCCCGACCGCTAACCATTGTCGAGAGTTTGCCGTCTTTCAGCAAATATATTTCCGAAAAATAATTATTCGTCAGTACAATGCCGCTCTTTGCCTCCATAGGGCTGCGTAAATAACCCATATCGGCAATATCATACATATCCACTTCTGCATGACCTGCAAAAGCAACACTAAACAGAGCTGTACACATCAATGTCCTCAGCACTGCACAGAACCGGTTCTTTGTAAACATAATTGTGTGTTAGTTATTAAACTATAATTGGTAATAAGTTATTGTTTTAATTTTCTGCGCTAAAGTTAATAAAATTCGCACAATTCTGCTGCAATTCTCCACAAAATATCATTCATAATCCCATTCAAGACTGAAGTTGTCGATAAACAACGTACTACCCGAACCTCCTGTGAAGAAATCACCGTATTTGCTCGCCGAACTCACGATAAGAATATACTTAGGAACTCTATGCGTATCCCTATATTCCAATTCTATAGTGAATTCGGTCCATGCAGGGATAGTCTCTCCCGACTGTATTCCCCCATAAGCAATTACATAATCGGCATTTTTGTCAAACAATTGTCTGTTTTTAGGATTTGTCCTAATCTGATATGGTGCAGTCCAGTCGGTCAATGCCACATAAATGTTAGCTGTGTCAGGCTGCCCTATCATATACTTGTAATCATCCGAAGAAGAATGACTTATCGGTACACTCTTATATTTCCAATACCCTTTGAGACGAGTAGAACGTTCATGGCATTCCCGCCCGAAATCAAGTATACCATTAGTGCCATCGGTCTTGACATAATCGCCTGAGAACATATTTCCTGCCGCCAATTTACCCACGGTAGCTATACCCACGAATTTCGTATCTAATTCGGCACTGAATCCGGGACCGCCGTCCCATGTATCCGATGACGGAAATGTATTGCTGTCTCCAAGTGTTGTCGCACCCTTGTTTCCCGTACCCCAATAAGGAGTATCACCCTCAGTCCAAGGACACCACACTTTACCGTCTTTCCACCAGTTATCAAAAGACGCATTGGGAATTTCATAGAATCCGCCTGTAGTCAATTCCACCGCCGAAGTATAAGCATCTCCGCTGAACGCTCGCACCTCATAAGCAGTATTGGCTGCCAAATGGCGTATACACGCAGTAAAAGTACCTCCATTAACAATAATCCACGTCTCAGGCACTTTTTCCCACGTCTCGGTTCCTGCCTTTCTGTACTCAAAACCGTTCAACTTGCCTTCTTCAGCCGAGCCATACGCCCATATCACATTGGTCCAAGCATCGGCTGACGTTATAGATACATCGGCATCGGCGGTTTCTACATAGAGTTTCCATTTCTCAGTTTTACCGTGGTATGTCACATCTACATCTATAGGGCCATCGGAAAAATCCACTGTTTTACCTATATAATCAGGTGTCATCGTCGTAATACCTGCCGGTCCCAATTTCAACGATGTGATTTTCACCTCCGACACACCCGCATTCTTTGTCACATAAGCAATGGCACGTTTCCCGGGTACATCGATAATACTTTCCCCCACTTGACCTTCTACGGTAAAATGGCGTTCTATAATCTGATTGGCTGTAATAGTCCAAAAGTATTCTTGATACAGCGTAAGCACCACACTGAACGGTTCTGTAAGATTTATGCCGTTGGTTATCACATGTGACAGGTTAGCTCCTTCAGTCACTTCATAGGTGAGAATCTTCACATTGGTCAAATCAACGGTTTCTCCAAGATTTAAAGTTACGTTACGAACCGACTCATCGATTACCGCTCCTGAAACCTCCCCCTCAGCCGCCATCGACAGGAAAGCAGCCTTTACTGTAGGATAAGGTATATCATTCTTCAAGCAACCTGTCATCGCCATAGCAATAGCAACAGTTGCTGCAACACAGGAAATATAACGCAGTATCACTTTCTTCATAATCAGCCCATTATTATATATGCACAGCAATACCCATGTTCAAGTTGAAAATATTAAACTTGAAATTAGCTCCGCTGGAAAATCGTTTTCCCTCTTCCACACTATTGGTGGTCTGCTTTTCATTCTTGAAGTATAAACCGAATACACCAAACGACATATTGAAACTCACATGTTCATGCACAAAAATACACAGTCCCGGAGAAAAGTTCAGATTAACCTCAGTGGACTTGGTACGCGTATCGCGTGGTTCTTCATTATAATAGCGCAAGAATTTCCCATAACCCGCCGACACAGCCAAATCAACCTCATTAAACACCGCAAAGCGACGGTTGTTGTCAAGTCCTACATAAAAGCGGTAAAAAAGTGCAGCCGCATAGTTCTCCGATGAATACTCCACATCTTTCAACGTAAAGTTTATATCATCATCAAAGTCTACGCTCAAACTGCCAAGTTTAAATATATCGCGGGAAAAACCCAATTTCAGACCCACACATTGATTACTGCGATAAAAATAAGCCGCATATGGTTTTACCGACATCGATTTTCCGTTAAAATCAAAATCTTTCATAAAAGACAGTACGCGCACATCCTCAGCATCAAATTCCCCATAAGAAGCCGTAGCTCCTATCACCCACTGCCCCTTGGGAACAAACAGATAATTAAGTAAACCTCGGTCAAAACGGCTGTAATTCTTTCCGGGCAATATCACACTTATTGTATCCTTGCCCACTACCACACGGCTATGATCATTTATCGAATCTTTTACGACTATAGGTGCATGAGGAACAATCATCGACACAATGCTGTCGCCTGCCACCACCCTCTTGGTTTCCGGTATCACCGCAAGACTATCCGTCTCCGATGCCGCAGCCGGAATTAGGATTGACACCAACAAAACAAATATTATCTTCCTAAGCATACTCTAAATCAGTTACAAATAGAACAACACACCGAATGATATGGAAAATATATTTATTTTAAAATTCGCATTGGTAGAACTGTAACTTGACACATACACTTGGTCGGTCTTTTGTTTGGTATGCTTATAGGAAAACCCCAACACACCCACATTCACCTCTATTGCAGAGTAATTGTTCAAGAACATAACCAATCCGGGAGCAATACCCACATTAAGCGAAAAATGATCCTGAAAAGTACCGGTAAAGTCTTCACCCGTACCATTACGCAGCTTCGACTGCCCTAAACCGAGTTCAAGCTGCATTTCGCCAAACATACCAAAACGCTTGGAACGTCCGAAACTGAAATAATTGCGCAATACCCCCATAGCCGAATAGTCCTGAGTAATCATATAGAAGTTATCGGCAGTATAATCGGTTTCCGAATCTATTACTACCGTGGCATTATCCAAATTGCTGCGAGACCTTGAATAACCGAATTTTCCACCTATGGCAAGGTTATCCTTGAAAGCATACATCAACGTGGGGCTTACCTTGAACGAGTAAATATCACCGTCCATACCCTCTATTATCAGAAACTGGTAATTATCTTGATTGGACTGGCTGTAACTCACACTCACACCGGTTATCCATTGCCCTTTAGGAATGAAATTGACCGATTCAAGATTGCGCTTGAATTTTTCCTGTGATGAGGATGCAAGCACCCCCATCACAAAGAAAAACATCAGTATTACGTTCCTTTTTTTCATTAATAATTCAACGTAAAATCATCTATATACATCACACTGCCTTCACCACCTGAGAAATAGTCGCCCCAATAACTTGCCGAGCAAACTACAAGGATAGCCGAAGGCTTAACATCGGTACGCTTATAGGTGAGTTGAATTTCAAACGGCGTCATCGTATTATCGCTGCTTGTAGCCTCTTGGCTCGTCCATTCACCGTAAGCTATCACATTACTTCCGTTCTTGTCAAACAATCTGCGATCAGACGTCTTGGTTTTGATAATCATCGGGTATGTGTTGTCGCTGTAAGTCTCGGTATAATCGGTAAGCAGAGCCACATAGATGTGTCCCTTATCGTTCGCACCTTCAACGCAACCGTTAGCCTTGGCATCATTGGTTATATTATCCACTGCCGAAGGATTATATTTCACATAACCGGAAAGCGATTTAGGACGAGACGTAAACGAACTTCTGCCGAATCCCAATACGCCATCGGTTCCATCGGTAGCAAGATATTTACCGGTAAAGATATTTCCTGCAGCAAACTTTCCAATCACACCAAGCCCTACAAATTGAGACTGCAGCTTAGCCGAATAGTTTCCACTGTTCTTCACCGATTCATCTTTATTGGTGATATTCTTTCCAAGTGTGGCAGAACCGTGATTACCGCTATCCCAATACAACGCTCCTTCGGTTGCAGCAGGCAACACCACCTTGGCCGGCTGACACCAATCCTCAAATCCCGAATTAGGCAATTGAGATGCTGTTTCAGTTGTAAAGGTATATACAGTTCCCGAGGTGAACGGATTACCATCACCGTCATTATCGGCAAATGCACGATATTCATATACCGTTCCGGGGGTAAGTTCTGTAAGTTCTACTGTGAAAGATGTACTTCGGGCAGCTTCGGTCTCAACATAAATCTTATTCCAATCGCCACTGCCTGTACGGTATTCCACTCCGATTCCTGTAGCATTTTCCTTTGCCAATGTTGCAGTAAGAACAGTTCTTGTAGCCCACACGTCGGCATCAGCCACTTGCGTTGTCTTAACAGCGTCATCACTGACTTCAAGATTAAATGTAGCCGTACGATACTTACCCTTATTGTCACCCACCTTAATTCCTATAGAATAGGAACCATTTCCAAGAGAATTGAGCAACTCTGCTGTAAATGTGATTTTCGCTGCACGCTTATCACCATCAGGATATTCCTCGGTCGCAAAAGGACACTTGATTTCTATACCGAAATCAGACAATTCTTGCTTGGTTATATCGGTCATATCCATATAAGAGATTACATCACTTTGCGTAAATCCCAATTTATTCAAGCCACTAAGTTCAAGTGATGTGATTTCCTCTACTGCACTCGCATAAATCGACATCTTACTGAAACTTCCGGCTTCACCTGCCTTAGGTTGGGTCAAATCAAAATTAGCCGTAATCTTAGGCGCAGCTGTGAGCTCAAACGAGTCGTTTACTTCTACTTCACTTTCATCTACCTCAATGGTAAACATTGCACCTCCCACAGGGTCAAATTCTTTCTCGGTGAATTTAACTGTAACAGCATACTCGGTAGCCGACTTAACATCACTTATCTCGCCGGTCTGGGTATAAGTGTTTCCGTCCAATTTTGTACCGGTGATGATGTAATTGAGCTTATTTTCACCGTCAAGCATCATATAATATCCTTTTGCTCCTGTATTGGATGCGTCAAATTCAAGACTTCCCTTGGTATTGGATATGGTCATCTTATAATCTGACAGCACCTTTGCCACCGATGCATCAAATGTTACCGATGCCACGACATTGGCTATTTTGCAATTGATTTTAGCTTCAGCCGTAGCCGAGGGAGATACCGTGAACATTGTACTTCCTTTGTAATACTTCTTATCAAAAGACGCTGAAACACTATCTCCTGCCCATGCCTCTGCTTTATAGTCCCCGCTCACAAGCCATATCTCGTTAGGTACTTCATCAGTTCCATGATACTTGCGTATAAGTCCCTTGGAACTATACACATATATTCTGCAGTTCTCTTGTAAAGACGCCAATTCCGCATCAGATATTGCACGAGAAAGTATCGTCACGTCATCGTCTACAGTCAACGACAAATTCACTTTGCCTTCACCTGTCGACAAAACCCTATCATCACTGCATGAAGTAGAAACAGCAGTGATAGATGCCATCGCTAATATTATACTGAAAAACTTCTTCATAGCCTTATTCTACTTTTAGAGTTAATGTTGCTTTTGCCGACTGTCCAAGTTCATCGACAACTTCTATATTGAATATATGGTCTCCGCTATAATTTACGAGCAGCGGCATAAAGCCTGAAATATCAAATTTCATTTCAGTCTTGCCTTTAACATCGTCTTCAACAGGCAAACCCAAACCAACCAAGCCATCTTTGTATTCTCCGGGATTGCACAAATCAAATTCATTGGCAAGATTTACCGATGATAAATCCAAAGTTCCGCCATTTCCGTCACTCATATTTATTTTCACAAAGAAATTAGCTATTTTACCCGGAGCAAGTACGTCTACATCAACCTTAGAAGCTGCCGTAACCGTATTGCTTGCAAGCAAATCTATTGTAGAACTTGTGATAGTAGGAGCAGCAGCCGTCGGCTGTTCACTGTAAGCAGCCTGCTTTACGGCTATTTCACGGATGATAGAACCCATAGTCACCGTAACTGTAGCTGTGCGCTCAATTTCAACCGTATTGTCGGCAACACTCACCTTCAACGTTGTTGTTCCGCTCGCACCATTGGCAGGGCTTACTGTACACCAGCTTGTGCTTGATGCAGCCGTCCATTCTGCCGATGCCGAAACTGATACATCCTTGCTTGAGGCAAGCATACCGAAAGACAATTCCGTTTCGTCCACCGTCATATAATCGTCAGGTTGTATAATTTCTTCTTCAGCCGGGATATCGCTTGTCATATCCACGGTAGTTACTGTGGCATTAAGAGTTAAACCTGTAGTTCCCACGGCACCATATTCATCGGAAATATCAGGAGCAGTCTTTAACGAGAATGTTATAATACGATGTTGCCCTTGAGCTACATCGCTAATCACTTTGTATTCCGAAATATAATAACCTTCTACAGTTCCCGAGAATGTTGCAACCAAACTTTTATTTTCATTATCGCAACGGAAATATCCGGCACGTGTCTCACCATAAGCGTAGTCAAGGGAACTGTTCTCTCCCACTGTAACATTCACCTTTACGTCCTCACCGGAACCTATCGCAGTCTTCAATTCATCGCTGTACTTAATAGAAACCTTCAAGTTAGCGAGTTTACACACAATAGGGTCAACCGTAGTAACATCATTCTCTTTAATACTGAAGTCTTGCGAGCCGTAGAAATACGGAGACTCCCACGCAGCATTCTGCAACTCTTTATTATATACATTCACAGTATAAGTCCCTACCGGCAAAGCCACAATTTCAGGTAATGCATTATATACCCATGAACCAGCCTCTGCTCCTGTGGATTTATTCACCACAACTACTCTGAAAGAACTTACATCTATATCGGTTGAACGGCTTTCAATTACATCCTCTGCATTCTGAACTGTTGCCTCAAAATTTTTCAGAGACAATTTCCCTTCAGCCTCAACCACATTGTCAAATCCTTTGTCGCAACTCGCAAGGGATATTGCCGAAAGGATTGCTATACACAATATATTTGTTATCTTTTTCATATCTTAACCCCTCACTGTTTTAATAATTCAACACAATATCATCGAATTTCAACACACTGCCCATGTGAACAGTCCAATTACCCACCTCAGGATAAGTTATCGTTGTTCCCATCTTAAAATAATCCTTTGAATCAACATTCGTTCTGTTTGATGCAAGGAACTGTACACATATAGCGGTAGCTTTCTTATTTGTCACCGAATAATTTAATTCAACCGTCGCTTGCTTATATTCTGTATCTGCAGAAGACGACGCTGCCGGCTCATAAGTTCCTGAGGCTATGGTTTCACTGCCACTAAGCAATGACACGACCACTTTAAACGCATCGGTATTGTAAGGAGTATATTTATACCAGAAACTCAACGAAGACGGGCGGGAAGTAAACGAATGACCTTGTGTAACAGTCTTATTGTCAAAATTGCCTATCCACATGCTGCCCACCATAGCTCCACCTACATAAGTACCGCTGGTGTTGGCATAACTATCACCACAACCCGATACATATATCAAAGCTGCCTTACTGCCACCATGCACATCGGTCGTATAACTTGCGCAAGACGCAAAACAGCCTTCATACCATATACCGAGAGTATAAGTGCCACCTTGTGCCTTATCATTATTGGTAGCCCACCATATATCGGTTTCTCCGCTGTTATAAGGATGGAATGTGTAATATTTCTTATCCGAGCCAAGAAAATCAGCCTTTTTTGTTTTTGTCTCGATATTCCAACCTTCCATATCGGCATTACCCACTTGGGCTGCAGCTTCAGCCGAAACACTGACTGAAGACTCCGACGTATCCTCTTCATCATCAGCCACAATCTTGATTACGTTCTGTGTTCCCGGTGTCAAGCCATACACAGTGTATGAAAGAGATGCTGCATCAGCTGTATAATTGGAGGTTTCTATTCCATTAACATACACTGCCTTAATATTGCTCATAACCTTCTCAGGCATTTTTCCGTTCACCTTCACAATCGCCTTTGTAGCCCACACATCATAATCATTAGCAGAAAGAGTGAACGCCATACCTATCTTTACATCCACACTGCTCTTTTCCACACCCTTGTAATAGCCCTTAACGGTGGTTTTGGATGTATTATCCGGGATAGCCACAGTCACCATATATGTACCATCACCATTATCCACAGTAGATTTAACAGCTGCGTCTTCATATACACCATAGTCATTCAGAGCCTTGAACGATACGTTATTCATATTACCGTTAAATTCAAGTTTGAACACACCTTCAAGCGACCCTGCATCGCTCTTTTGAGCATCGCTCATGGAAAATATGACTGCAGGAGCATTTACAGAAAGTACGGCAGGCGTTTCAGCGGTTCTTCCATAGATATCCTTTACTTGGATTGTAAACACGTGAGTTGAATTACCGTTTAAAGGCGATAGCATGGGTATTATTCCCGAAAAGTCGACAACAGCCATTTTATCAGGATTATTCCACAATCCCTTAACCTTATCCGAGCCAAGACCAAGCGATGCAAGCAAGCCTTTCTGCTCTGCCGTAGCAGCCATCAAATCTATTTCAGCCGGCAAACCTTTACTTGCCAAGAATTCCGACGATGTAGTCAGCATTACTGAAGCAAGACCGGATTGCGCCACGATAGCTACCGATGCCGATGCATCATCACCTTCTATAATATTCAATGGAGTATTATTGTCAAAGCCCTTAGCCGTTATTACAGGTGCCGGAGCTGTGAGCAAATCATCGCTCAACGGAATCTCTATAGGCTCTTGTTCTGTAGAATCGTCAAATGTCACTGTAAGCACAGCGTCACCCACTTCACCGCCATTCACATCAAATGTAACACGGTAGTGTGTACAAGCCTCGGCATTTTCTATTGCAGCCGGTTCTATAGAAAGTTTTGAGCCGTTGGTCTTCTCCATAGACAATTGAAACGACACTTTTCCCGGTTTTACATACGCAGGGCGTGTTTCATCTTTGGGAAAATCGATATACGCACCACCCGAAGAATGAACCTTTGCCGAATAATCGGTAAAATAATTCTTAAATGCATCGGTATAAGCAAGGCTCACCATTGTGTTGCCCAACTTAGCCTCAATAGATGGCGTAGAAGTCTCTTCATCTATCACTTCAAATTTTGTACTTCCATAATAATATGGTTTTTCAAAACCTTCTTCCGCCATATCACCGAACCATATTTCCATCGTATAAGCACCTGTAGAGAATTTCTCATCCACAGGGAATTGTGCTACGGTTTCCCATGTTTTGTCATAAGACCCGTCACTCTTAGCCAAATGCACCGAAAAATTCTGAATTTCAGGAGACACCGACTCTAATTCAGCCGCTGCCTCTCCTTCGGCAGCCTTTGGTGAGGCAACTTTATAGTTTGCCTTAAAAGACGCCTGAATCTGTCCTTGTCCGGTATCGCCCGAAAATTGTTCCTTATCATCGGAACAAGACAATGCCAATAAGCACAGCATTCCAAACAGACCAAAATGCTTTAATTTCATAAGTTCCTTATTGTAAAATTTATTAGTTAATAATCTCATCTAATCATTAAAACAACTTTAAAGCCGTTTTTCCGCAGAGACGAAAAATATTTTGCAAAATTACTTAAAACTTTCGTTGAAAAACTTAACGGCATCTTTTTTTCGACATTTTCACCATAAATTCAACAAAATGATACAATTTCACATGCTTTTCATAACCGGTCATAAATAACTCCGATTAGCATCTTTTTCTTCATAAAATTAATTTTCAAATAAATTTAAACAGGTTCTATAGATTATACTATTTTTTTACCGCTAAAAAATGTATTTTTGCATCATGAAGTTACGAAAAAGGTCTAAATTATTGAGAATGAATAACGACCTTTTGGTTGA
>X67_European_Roe__coassemble_4_pt1 | contig 56759 bp, 50 predicted proteins | sample X67_European_Roe__metabat2_low_PE_011 | metagenome-assembled genome bin X67_European_Roe
ATTATATGCTTATCCTCACAGCGTAACACTTTTCCCGGATACTCGTCCACCAATTGCAGATTATGCGTAGCCATAATCACAGCCGTTCCATTCTGCGCTATTTCATGCAACAAAGACACAATCTGATGACCGGTATCGGGATCCAAATTTCCTGTAGGTTCATCGGCAAGGACTAATTCAGGTTTGTTAAGCAAAGCCCGAGCTATAACAATGCGCTGCTGTTCTCCTCCCGATAATTCATGCGGCATCTTATAGGACTTATTATTCATTCCCACTTGACGTAATGCGCTCTCGATACGTTCATCTATTTCGTCTTTTTTCTTCCATCCCGTTGCCTCAAGGACAAATTTAAGATTATCATAAACAGAACGATCCGTTAATAATTGAAAATCCTGAAATACGATACCTATCTTCCGGCGTAAATAGGGAATTTCTTTTTTCTTAATGCGTGTTAAATCATAACCTAAGACTGTGGCATTACCATCAGCTATGGATATTTCACTATACATAGACTTCATCAAGCTGCTTTTTCCACTTCCTACCCTGCCTATCAGATAAGCAAATTCACCTCCATGCAATTCAAAAGTCACATTTTTAAGAACAATCAGTTCCTTTCGGTGAATTTCCACATTCTTATAATCCACAATTTTTGTCATAGTCTTCCTTTTTCTTATTATGACGACAATAAAGAGCCTCTGCAAGATCCTCTATACGCAGCCCTTTCTCTGAAAGCAGAACTATGAGATGATATAACATGTCTGCCGCCTCATATACAAGTCTGCCGTTGGTTCCGTTGGTTGCCTCTATCACTGTTTCCAGAGCCTCCTCTCCCACCTTCTGAGCAATCCTGTTTATTCCGCTTTGAAACAGGGATGTGGTATAAGAGCCTTCCGGCATATCATGATGACGCTTATCTATAAAATCCTGAAGATAAGACAAGAATTGTATTCCATATTTATTTTCATCATTGAAACAAGTAGCACTGCCCGTATGGCATACAGGACCAGTGGGAACAGCCTTTATAAGTAATGTATCATGGTCGCAATCCTCTTCAATCGAAACCACATTCAAGAAATTGCCACTTGTTTCCCCTTTTGTCCAAAGCCGCTGTTTTGTACGGCTGTAAAATGTAACTTGCTTGGTCTCCATAGTCTTTTCATAAGCCTCTCTGTTCATAAAACCAAGCATCAGCACATTCTTTGTGTAAACATCCTGTATGATAGCCGGAATAATTCCGTCCATTTTTTCGAAATCAAGTGCCATAGTCCTACCTTCTTACGTTTATGTTATTACTACTCAAAAAATCCTTTAATTCACTTATCTTTATCTCATTGAAATGGAATACGCTCGCCGCAAGAGCAGCATCGGCTTTTCCTGCTGTGAACACATCTCTGAAATGTTCCATAGTACCTCCACCACCGGATGCTATCACAGGAATTGACAACACACTGTTTAATTGAGCCAATGCATCACAAGCAAAACCTTCTTTCACACCATCATGATCCATACTGGTAAATAGTATTTCGCCGGCACCGCGCTCTTGTGCCTCATACGCCCAATCATATAGTCTCTTTCCGGTCGGAACTCGCCCACCCTTTACGTAGCACATCCATTCACCATTATCAAACCGCGCATCTATAGCTACCACACACACTTGACATCCGAAATTTCCTGCGATATCACTTATTAGTTGGGGAGACTTTATCGCCGATGAATTAATCGACACTTTGTCAGCTCCGGCATTCAACAAATTTCCCACATCATCCACAGAGCCGATACCTCCGCCTACTGTAAACGGAATGTTAACGTTCTCCGCAACCCGACGCACCATTTCCACAAATGTCTTTCTACCTTCGAATGATGCTGTTATATCAAGGAATACCAATTCATCTGCCCCTGCCTTGCTGTAAGCACGACCAAGTTCAACCGGATCACCTGCTGAGCGAAAATTTACAAAATTTACTCCTTTCACGGTCATTCCGTCTTTCACGTCAAGGCATGGTATGATACGTTTTGCTAACATGTGAATCTCAAATTTTCGTTTTCCAAATCTTTTAAGGTAATATACCCCTCATATATAGCTTTCCCCGCAATTACGGCAGGAACATTGATTTCCTCAAGCATCCTCACGTCATTAAGTCCGGCAACGCCACCGCTTGCAATGAGATAAATACCTTCACATTCGGCAAGCAGTTCCTTATAAAGGTCTATAGCCGTTCCTTGCAACATGCCGTCACACCCTATATCGGTGCTTATCACTTTGGTTATACCCTTCTCGATATAAGAATTGACAAAAGGTGTAATTTCTATTCCACTATTGTCAAACCACCCGTTAGTGGCTATATGTCTGCCTTTTACATCAGCTCCCAAAATAATTCTATCGGCTCCATAACGTGAAATCCATGACACGAACATTTCCGGATTCTTTACCGCTACGCTACCACCTGTAATCATTTTTGCACCACAATCAAAAGCAATACGTATATCGTCCTCGGTTTTTATACCTCCACCAAAATCTATCTCAAGATTTGTATATGTTGCAATTCGTTCAAGCGACTTATAGTTAACTATATGGCTCGACTTTGCACCATCCAAATCCACCACATGCAAACGCCGGCAGCCTACGCCTTCAAATGTCTTTGCAACTTCTTCCGGTGAATCGCTATAGACTTTACGCTGTTCATAGTCACCCTTGGATAACCTCACACATCTGCCGTCTATTATATCTATCGCAGGTATAATCTCTATCATAACTCAATGAAGTTTCTTAATATACGTTCACCCACATCTCCGCTTTTCTCCGGATGGAATTGAACAGCATAAAAATTATCCTTACACAGCACTGCGCTGAATGGTGTTATATAATTGCATTCGGCAACCGTATTTACACATACAGGGGCATAATAGCCGTGAACAAAGTAGGTATACTCACCATCAAGACCTTTCATCAAAGGATTTTCCTTGACCGAGTTTACTGTATTCCATCCCATATGAGGTATTTTCTTATTCCTATCGCCTGAATTATCAAACTTCTTCACATCAACGTCAAAGATTCCCATACATTTTACGGCACCTTCTTCTGAATAACGGCACATCAGTTGTAAACCAATACAAATACCCAATACCGGCTGACGAAGATTCTTTATAAGTTCATCCAGCCCCTTTTCTTTCAGATATGACATAGCAGAAGAGGCTTCGCCAACTCCGGGAAACACCACTTTATCGGCATTTCTTATAGTTTCAAAATCATCGGTTACTATAGTCTCCACCCCTATTCGTTTCAAAGCATATAAAACCGAGAATATATTGCCTGCATTATATTTAATTATAGCTACTGTCAATTTATCGTCTTTAAAGAAATTGTTATTTTGCAAAGATAACCAAAGGCAATTACCTATACAAGCAAAATGTTGCGTTTACACACCGGAATAATCAATTTATGTAAATGCCGACATATCTAAACCCAACATTATCTAAGTTTCAACCGCTTTAATGTAGCAAGTTGTTTTCCGTCTACATCTAATAAAGCAATCTCACCGCTTCCTAATTTCTTACAATATTGGGTCTCTTCCAATGCAACAAGCAATGCCGTTTCAATGTGTATATCAGGACACAACTTGCGTGTCGATATTAATTCTTGAAACTCGACCCCCCAATCCTTGTATGGGTCTATAAATAAAGTACCATTTATTATATTACATCCGGCATTCCCATGTATTTTCATTTCCTGTATATCTACAACAAGCCTTATGTTATTATACGATACACTCTCGTTATTTATAGAAGTTACAGTCCATGCTCCGTTAAGAAAATCTATGTTTTGGCTCTTCAAACGAATTTGGCTATGCCCTTTTGAGTTCATCAGAGTTAAATAGCGTATTCCATTCTCCTCACTTATCTTATATGAAGACACGTCATTAAGTGCTTTCATTACAGTACGTTCCGATGTAGCATTATGGCATTCCATCATTGTGGTAATAATATTACCAAACTCTATTTTTCCTGCTTCATGGGCAATTATAGTACCATTTATCACATTGCATCCGTTATTTCCATACAACGTACTATCCTTGAAATTAAAATGCAAATAAGCTCTTTCTCTGGTATTAACGTCCTTATTGCGCACCGTCAACATTGTCCATTCACCCTCCAATTCATTAGCTATATTTGACGTATAACCAATAGACGATGACTCATCATTTAAAGCACCTCCGGCATGAATACATGTGCCGGCTGATATAATCAAACAAGTCAAAAATGTATGTAATTTCTTCATTCTGTTGTCTTTTAATTTCATAAAATTTCGGTAAAGTTACGAAAAATTCCCGAAAGGTATGTGTAACCGATTGTTCTATATAGTTTTTTTGGTACTTTTGTACAATTTTGTAAAAACTCTAAAAAAATATTTATTCAAAATGAAAAAGATTTCAGCACTTCTGTGCGCCTCACTGATGTTCATCAGTGGAACTTACGCCAAAGATATGATGTATCACGATGCAACCAAATTTCCCTTATACGGTTCTGCCGTGAAAAACGATAGTGTAACCTTTACACGCCTTCCTGATTCATTGAAGACAAAAATACGTAAGGAACTATATGATTTGGGTACAAATACTGCAGGTTTATTTATACGTTTCTCCTCTGACGCAAAAAAAATGAAAGTAAAATGGAACTCCACATATAATTTGGAAATGAACCACATGGCTCCTTCCGGCATTCGCGGTTTTGATGTGTACACTTTAATGGATGACGGACATTGGGAATTTGTTTCCCCTGCTCGCCCCGTTGTGAACAAGAAAAGCTGCACTGCAACCGTATTCAGTAACATGAAACCGGGAATGAGAGAGTACATGATGTTTTTCCCGCTCTACGACGGAGCCGATAGTCTGTATATCGGTGTGGACTCTGCAGCTGTAATAGAAATGCCTAAAGTAGATTTACCCAAGCGGGAAAAGCCTGTCGTAATATACGGTACCAGCATTACTCAGGGGGCTTGTGCTTCGCGACCGGGTATGTGCCATACCAATATGCTTGTAAGGGATTTGAACCGTGAGGTATACAACCTTGGCTTTAGCGGAAACGGACGTTTCGATCTTGAAGTAGCCGAAGTAATGGTATCCATAGATGCCGGATTATATGTAATAGATTGTTTAGCCAATAATAAAGTAGATGAAATTAAAAAGAAAGTTGGTCCTTTTTTTCAATATTTAAGAGCACACCGTCCTGAAGTCCCAATACTATTCGTTGAATCTCCCATGTTCCCGGGCTATATGTTTGATATGGACGAAGAGAACACTTTAAAAGAAAAAAATGCCGCTTTACGGGAATATTATGAAAAACTGAAAAAGCAGGATGTTAAAAACATCTATTATTTTGAAGCAAAGGATATTCTCACAGAAGACCGACAAGGAACAGTGGACGGCTATCATTTCACCGACCTTGGTTTTTACCGATATGAGAAAAACATACTGCCGGTGATTGAAGCCTTAATCAAATAACCGGTATTTTTAAAGTCTCTTAGACATAAGGAGCTGAGCCATAATTGATTTTTAGCTCAGCTCCTTTAAGTTTGTAAGAATTTGTTTGAATTTTATTTCGAGATTATTTTAAGGAATTTTTTGAAATGTTTTTTTCGCCAAATCGTTCTATTTATTCCTACGGTTTCTTTGATATAAGTATATGAGAAAAACAGTCATTAATAGGCTCACCAATGCCAATATCGGGAACTCTCTGTCAGACACGACACCTAAGTTGTCAAGATTACAGCCAAAAGCGGAATTAACAGCAGTAGCAACAATCACCGTGGTATTATTTAGAGCATGGGCTATCACCGCAGTCCACAACGAACCGGTCCAATAGGCTGCATACCCGCAAAAAGCGCCAATCAGCAACCGTGGCACAAATCCGAAAAATTGAAAATGAATAGCACTGAAAACAAATGCCGTAACCCATATTGCAACATGCGCATTTACCGGACGTGATACAAGAATACGCTGCAGCCCACCGCGAAAAAGCATTTCCTCGCTGAACCCTGTCAATATACCCACAAGCAAGATGCTCAATAAAATATTATTTTCACCGAGAATCCTATCGGTAACTGCTTTTGCCGAATTCTCCGCAGTTCTCATCCACTCCTCTAATCCCGACATCGAATCAGGCAATGATATACCGGCATTCCAATCAACAATATAATTCATAACCGGCGTCATCGCCACATAAACGGCAAGCATGAACACTAACGATTTCATTGTCGGCATTCGGTCAAGTTGCAAGAATGAAAGCGGTTTTGTCGAAATAAAAGCCGCAGTAATGACAACGGGCAGAACAAACGCCAACAGATTCTGTGTGACTATACTCAGATTTATATAAAGTATGCTGTTTACCCCTGTAATCGAAAGAATCAGAGTATTAAGCATGACAGTAACTATAAAACACAGAAGAAAAGCACATATCAGCAATGTCATCTTCTGTGAAAACTTCATATTATAATTTCCACGTAACATATCCATATTTCAAACGTTTTTTATCACCGCAAAAATAACCAAAAACGCCGGAATAATCAACTAAGCCAAAATAATCACACATTATAAGCTCCATCCTATCCCGCACCATTTTTGCACCATCAGAGTTATCACATTGAAGCATAACAATGAAGAACTCAGAAATACGAACGGTTACTATCTCGTTACCCAATTTTTAAGCAGTCCTACCAAGCAATTATCTTAGTAAGTTTTCTTTTCTTGCAAAAGTTACGAAAAATAGTTAAGAATCGGGGATATTTCTGTTATTATGTGTAGAATCTGTTGTTATTGTAATGTATAAGCATTTATTTTGAACCGTAAAACAACAATGAAAAGTATCTGTATGAAAAAGTGGCTGTTTTTAATAATTATATGTTTAGGCTTAAGCAATAATATTTACGCCGACAACAACACTGCTCCGGAATTAACGAAAGAGCAGAAAAAAGCAATAGAAAAGCGAAATCGAGAAATTCAGGACTCCATCTATCATGCCACAGCGGCAGAAGCTATGGCAAAGGGTTTCTATGTACTCATGGCTGATAGGATTATGATTAAAGGCAGAGCCTTTATGAATCCTACACCAAATACTAATTTTATTCTTATACAAGGCGACAATGCCATTATACAATTAGCTGCCAATAACGGGCGCACCGGCTTAAACGGACTGGGAGGAATTACGGTAGAAGGAAAAATAAACGGTTTAAAGGGTGGTATTCCCGACAAGAAAGGAAAAATAACATATAACTTCGGAGTATCGGGACCGGCAATATCAGCCCAAGTGCATATCACACTGTATGGTGAAGATAATCAGGCGACCGCAATTGTAAGTCCTAATTTTTGGTCGGGAAATCTTACCGTATACGGACGTATTGTACCCTATGAAGAAGTTGACTATGAAAAAGCAATCAAAGGTACATCGTTTCCATAAATAAGCCACATAAAGAACAAATAAGAGAATCCATAAACAACCCTTCCTATTTTCTTAGTCCCTAAAATATTAACGATCATTAATCCATCGACATTTTAGGGTTATTCATCTACAAATAAGAGTTCAAGCATTAAATCAACAGATTGGGATTTGGATAAATCATCTGATGATTCTTATATTTGCACATCAAAATCAAATTTAGCTTTATTATGCGTAAAATTTTATTCACATTATTTTTATCGCTGTTTCTATCAGTTCATGCAGTAGATGAAATTACGGTAAAACAAACATCAGGAGAAAGTTCTTGGGCAATTTCTTTAGTAAAAGACATCACATTTGACGGTAACGGCGTAAAAGTTTCCTTTAACGATGACACATCGCTCTATTTTTCGAAAGAGACATTCAATATGATTCAATTCAATGTTGAGTCGTCTGTAATCGACAGCATACAGAGTTCAGAATCCAAGATATTTTTAGAGGGGAATACACTCATTGCCTCCGGCAATATCGGTACTATAAAGGTTTATTCTCTCGACGGAACTTTAGCCACTCAAGTTAATGGTTCAAGCCTTAACATCTCGAACCTATCTAACGGAATTTTCATTATCAAAGCAGGAAGTGTAACAACTAAATTTATCAAGCGATGAAAAAATATTCCTTATTCATAGTGTCACTCATTTCTGTGGCAACAATAGCCTTGGCGACCGAAACCATTTGGATTCATCAGAACGACCGTATAACATTGGGTATACCAACGACTATGGCAGATAACATTACATTATCCGATGACGGAACCACCGTAAACATCAACATGAAAGATAATGCCGGCAGCTATAGTAAAGTGTACTCCGATATTAAAAATATCGTTTTCGGGGAAAAACAATCGTCTGTTTCAATAGTTTTCGATGGTAACGATGCCGACATCATCAATCCCTACGCTTTCCAAGGCGTAACAATAGATAAAACAGGAGGAAACATCACCATTACATCCACCTGTTCCGAGAATGTCCGTTATGAGGTATCCGGAACTGCAACCGACGGCTCGGTTACGTTCATTTCCGATAGTTCTTTCACATTAGTATTAAACAATGCCAATATTACCAATAGTACCGGTAGCGCAATAAACATTCAATCGGCTGTTACTGCCACCATAGAGTTGACCGACGGAACATCCTCAACTATTACCGATGGGACTGACGGAGAAAACGGCAGCCTTTATACAAACGGTTCATTGATTTTTAAAGGTAACGGTACTTTAAATTTGATCGGAAACACAAAACACGGTATTGCCGCTCAAAAGTCCATCGAAGTACAATCAGGAAGTATCAACGTGACATCAAGTGCATCCGACGGTATCCACTCAGGCACAACATTCATAATGAACGGCGGATACATCACTACAAGACAGACCGGAGGTGACGGCATAGACGGAGATGAAGGCACGGTGGAAATCAATAATGGAACTATTGATATTGAAGTTGCAACAAACGACACCAAGGGAATCAAAGCTGATGACATCATAACCATAAACGGCGGTGACATCAAAATCAATATGCCTGCCGACCAAGGTAAAGCATTCAAGACCAAATCATACATGACTATCAACGGAGGTGTTATAACAGCAACAGCATCAGGAAATGTGGTTGTTACCGATAATGACCCTTCATATTGTACCGTAATTAAAACCGATGGTGACTTCTTCATGACAGGCGGTACTGTAAACATCACATCTACAGGAGAAGCCGGTAAGGGTTTCTCTATCGACGGCAATGCAAAATTCACCGGAGGAAATATAAATATAACAGTATCCGGAGGCGGTGCAGCATATACTAACACCAATGGTAAAGCCGATTCCTATGCAGCCACATGTATCAAAGTAGATGGCAATTTAGAATTATTAGGTGGCACTTTCAATCTTCTTTCAACAGGAATAGGAGGAAAATGTATCAGTACCGATAGTGATGCAATTGTAGGAGACGAAACAAGTGGACCGACAATAACAGCAAAAACCACAGGTGCAAAATTCGTTGAAGTTCAAGGGACAAACGAAGAAAATACCGATTATGCCAACCCAAAAGTGTTTAAGGCAGATAACAATATGACAATAAATAACGGTAATCTTATTTTATCGTCTACACAGGATGGAGGAGAAGGACTTGAAAGCAAGAATATTATGACAATCAACGGCGGATATATTAACATCAACACTGTTGATGATTGTATCAATGCAGCCAACTCTATCGTTGTAAACGGAGGAAAATTACGTTGTATTTCTTCCGGTAATGATGCCGTAGACTCTAACGGAACACTTAAAATTCACGGCGGCATATTTATTGCATCAGGCGCAAAAACTCCTGAAGGCGGTTTTGATTGCGACAACAGCGCAAACTTCACTATTACCGGTGGTATAATTGTAGGTATTGGCGGTTCCAACACCAAACCATCTACATCTACAACCACACAAGGCGTAATTTTATATTCCGGAAATTTAGATCAAAATGCGGTTCATACACTCACCGATGCAAACGGCAACCATATATTGTCATTCACCAATCCAAGAGCCGTAAATACCGGTGGAGGTCCTGGCAACGGCGGCACTTCAATATTACTTTCTTCTCCGGAACTGAAAACAGGAAATTCCTACAAGATATACACCGGTGGAACTGCAACTCCGGGCGGAACCTTTGAAGACCTTGTTTACAATGGCACTTATTCAGCAGGCACTCTAAAGAAGACCGTATCACTTTCTTCAATCGTGACTTCCGTTCAAGGTGGCGGACGATGAACCGTAAACTATTCGGATTAAGTTCTATAGAACAAAGAGACTGACCTAAAAGTCTAATCGACTTCGGTCAGTCTCTTTAAGTTTAAAGAAGAGCGGTAAACGGGACTCGAACCCGCGACCCTCAGCTTGGGAAGCTGATGCTCTACCAACTGAGCTACTACCGCAAAACTATTGCTTGTTTTTGCATCGGCAAAGTTACAATCTTTCACTAAAACCACCAAACCTTGTACAGAATAAAATAAACACTGCTATTCAAGGTATATTTAAGCCGTAACTACCGACATACACAATACAATAAAATCACCGTTTAATGAGTGAATGCCTGCCATCCTTGCGCACGAAGTTCAAGTTCAGCACCGTCACGTGTCTCCATACAATACCCCAATTCGGGTTTTGTTATACGCCCTATTATCTTCACGCTTTTCATTGACGCAACCTTCTCATGCTCGGTTAATGGCACTGTAAACAGCAATTCATAGTCTTCTCCACCATTCAATGCTGCAGTAACAAGATTCATATTAAACTCCTCCGCCATGACAGCAGTTTGATAATCGATAGGTATTCTCTCTTCATATATACGGCATCCCACATTGCTTTGTTTGCAGATGTGCATAAGTTCCGATGATAACCCATCACTCACGTCCATCATTGCCGTAGGCTTTATCCCCGCCTGCGCCAGTTCTTCTATTACATCACGGCGAGCCTCCGGTTTCAACTGACGTTCCAATATATACTCACGTCCTTCAAAAGCTGGATGAAAATCATCTTTACTTTCTTTTGAAACAGTGCGTTCGCGCTCCAACAATTGCAGTCCCATATATGCTGCACCCAAATCACCGCTTACACAAATCAAATCGGTGTCTCTTGCCCCATTGCGGTAAACAAGTTTATCCTTATCACCCTCACCTATACAAGTAACACTGATTATAAGTCCTGTAACCGATGCTGAGGTATCACCTCCCACCAAATCCACGCCGTAGATTTCGCAAGCAAGGCGTATTCCTGCATATAATTCCTCGATATGTTCAACGGTGAAACGCTTTGACACACCTATTGACACCGTCAACTGTCTCGGCACTCCATTCATGGCATACACATCGGAAAAATTAACAACTGCCGCCTTATAGCCCAAGTGTTTCAAGGGTGTATAAGTTAAATCAAAATGGATACCCTCAAGCAACAAATCTGTGGTTACAAGCGTCTGTTTTTCACCGTAATTTAATACGGCACAATCATCTCCTACCCCCTTCAGGGAAGAAGCATTTTTCAATTCGATTTCCTTGGTAAGTCTGTCAATCAATCCAAATTCACCAAGTGTTGATATTTCCGTTTCCTGCGGGTTCATCATATAATATGGGTTTATTCTTCAAACTTATTGATAAGTTCCTTCATAATGAAAGTCATTTTAGGCTCGGCTGCTGCTGCTGCTTTCTGTACTTCTTCATGAGAAACTTTCTCTACAATACCCTCTACACCGAGGTCGGTAATAACCGACATTCCAAAACAGCGAATACCGCTATGACGAGCAACAATCACTTCGGGAACAGTACTCATACCCACAGCATCACCCCCTATACGATGGAAATAACGGTATTCAGCAGGAGTTTCAAAAGTAGGACCTTGCGTACCCACATATACGCCCTCTACAAGACGTATGCCATTTTCCGCTGCAACCTTCTTAGCATCCGCTATCAGTTCCAAGGAATATGCCTCACTCATATCAGGGAAACGCGGTCCGAGTTCCTCAAAGTTTCTGCCACGCAAAGGATGTTCCGGGAATAAATTAATATGATCGGTAATAATCATCAAGTCACCGATTCTGAACTCAGGATTCATTCCACCGGCTGCATTGGATACAAACAATGTAGTGATACCTAATTCCTTCATCACGCGCACTGGAAATGTCACAAGTTGCATATCATAGCCTTCATAGAAATGAAATCTTCCTTTCATTGCCATTATACGCTTATTGCCAAGTTGTCCGAAAATTAATTTTCCACTATGACCTTCAACCGTTGATACCGGGAAATTCGGAATATCTTCGTAAGCAAGTTCATCGGTTATATCAATATGATTTACAAGTTCACCAAGTCCGGTTCCCAATATTATCGCCGTCTTGGGCATATCTTTCACTTTACCGGAAATAAAACCGGCAGTCTGCTTTATTAAATCCAACATTTCCTTTTCCATAAATATATGTATTTTATGTTATTATATATATCAAATCAACTAAATTACGGCTCTTATTTTTTGGCAATCTTTGAGGTTATAATAGAAATCAAATCCTCATCATCCTGTAAAAATTCCACTTCTATAGGAAGATAGAACATCTGTTTACGCAAAGCATGTGGAAAATATGCATTGTTAATCAGTCGTACAGCATCTTTCTCCGTAGTTATGATAAATTTGCGTTCACCTTCCAAGCGATTGAATGTTTTAGAGATAAAAGCCAAATCCTCTCGCTTGTAATCATGATGATCGTTGAAATGTATCACTTTCACTTTAGCGTTATATTGTTTCAAGTATTTCACCAAAGGTACGGGATTGGCTATACCAGTCACCACAAGTATAGTATCCTTGCTGTTCAACCAATTCAAATCCGGCTGATATTCCGGTTCGCCGCTGAACACAGGCAACAAATCCTTATATTTATATGTAGAAAACAATACTTTTTGCCATTTCGCCAAATTCAGTTTTTTCTTCACCACGTTCACATCGATTGGCTTCATGTCTTTAGGACACTTCGTCACTACTACAATATCTGCTCGAGAGATGCCCTCTTCAGGTTCCCGCAACTCACCCAACGGCAGCATCTTGTCATCACATGGCAAATTCTTATAGTCTGTGAGCAGAATCGACACTCTCGGCTTGACGTAACGGTGCTGATAAGCATCATCAAGTACAAACAAATCTATTTCCGGATTTATCTCCAACAATGTTTCTATACCCTTTACTCTACTTTCGCATACCGCCACATCTATACATGAACCATACTTACGATATATTTGATACGGTTCATCACCCAAATCATAAGATGTCAGATTTTTAGATGCAAGAACAAATCCTTTGGTTTTACGCTTATATCCTCTGCTCAATACAGCCGTCTTATAATGCATACACAGCCTGCTGACGATATACTCGGTGTGAGGAGTTTTCCCCGTTCCTCCCACAGCCAGATTACCCACTACTACAACCGGCACTTCAAATTCTCGCTGTTTTAAGATACCGGCATTGAACATGAAGTTCCTCACCCTCACCACTGCTCCGAAAATATAGGAGCATGGCGTGAGTATCAGTTTTGCAAGCAGTTTTTTGTACTCTGATGCCATGGAATTATTTATTACAGCGTTCTATTATTATCATTTAATTACCACAGGTTCCATAAGGCATTGCACATGGTCACGGCTCATAATGGCATTGATTTCATCTTGATACTTATACAATTCTCCGGCTTTAACACCCACTGCATTACTTATTTTTGCCGTTACATAACTGCGTAAATAACGCATCAATGAAGTATCCTGCTTAGGATAAACAGAGATTGAATAGTTTCCCATTTTAGCCATTTCCACAACCCAATCAATAGCATCATTAAGATTACCAAATTCATCCACAAGACCTAATTTTTTAGCTGTAATACCGTCCCACACACGACCTTCAGCAATTAATTTCAAAGAGTCGAGTTCCATTCCGCGTCCCTCGGCACATCGGGTAGTAAACAACTCATATCCTTCGTTTATCATACGTTGCAATGCCGCACGTTGCACCGGTGTCAGTGGTTCTGTTGTACTTATAAAATTACCGTTCTCGTTTGTATTAACAACACTCAGATTTATACCCAACTTATCATTCATCAATTCTTTGTAACAAGGTATCATACCAAATATACCTATAGAGCCGGTAATAGTCAACGGTTCAGCAAAAATCCTGTCGGCACCGCATGAAATATAGTAACCTCCAGATGCGGCTAAGTCTCCCATAGATACCGCAAACGGTTTTCCCGCTTTCTTCACTTCTTCAAGTGCCGCCCATATTTGCTCAGAACCAAATGCACTTCCTCCCGGGGAATTTACTCTTAACACGACTGCTTTCACTGCATTGTCTTTAGCTATTTTGATTATATCTTTAACCAATTCTCTTGAATTTACCCCGTCTTCATCATCGGAAGAACCGTCTATTTCGCCCACTGCATACACTACCGCCACTTTATCGGCATGTAATTTCGGAACATCAAGAGCCGCTACCTGCTCCGGTGACACTAAGGACACATCTTCACTGCTGCTCAACCCACACATATCTTTCAAGGTATCAAGCATTTCAAAGCGGTAACAAAGTCCATCTACTATACCATTTGCCTTAAGATATTCTGCCGATTGGGTTACCATAAGACTATCAGCCATTTCATTCAGTTTCTTTACCGGAATAGAACGCGACACCGAGATACTGTCACACATGTTACCCCATATAGAATTCATGTAAGCTTCCATAGCCATACGATTAGCTGAACTCGCTTGAGTTTCAACGTATGGTTCTACAGCACTTTTGAAAGTTCCTACACGAATAACCTGCATTTCAACGCCTATTTTATCTAACATGTTCTTGAAAAAAGGAATAGTGGCGCTCAATCCATGAATATCAACAGCTCCCACCGGATTAAGCATAATAGAATCGGCTGCAGAAGCTACATAATAATCACCTTGCACAATTCCAACGTTTCCATAGGCAATTACAAATTTACCACTTTCCTTAAAATCCTGTATTGCCTTACGAATCTCATATAAAGAAGCAAATCCGGCTCCACTGCCTTTACACTCAATAAACACACCCTTAATCTTATTGTTTTCCTTTGCCACTTTCAATGCCTTTATCACCGTGGCAAGACTGCTCTTTAAACCTTCTTCTTTTCCCAATAATGCATCCAATGTCTCATCTCCGCTACTACGCTCACTGAATCCACCTGACAGATTCAAATGCAATACCGACCCATCCTGCACTGATGTTGTCCCAACCGATACATCCCCGGCAAACGAACCGATAATAGAGAAACTTATTACCACTGATGCAAAACTGAATACAACCAACGCAAGCCAAGCTCCAACAAATGAACCCACTACGTTTGAAAAAAACTTTTTAATCATCTTATATTAAATATACGTTAATAATCAATCATTTATACTATCACATTGCACCTACCGCAGGCATCAACCGAGGGTAATGGCAACTTTTATAGTAATTTAACATGTAAAGATAAACAATATTTGACAATACCGATACATATCACCACATTTTTTCATTTTATTCACATTAATAACAAAAAAGTACCAAAATCAACAAGGAGACACGCCAAAACAAAACGGCATGTCTCCTTTTACGCTATTATCAATTCATCAGTCGATTAACATCGACCGACGTTGCAATTATCCATTCATGAAAGCGACTTAATCACATCCTTGATTTGTTCCACAAGTGTTTCAGCCTCAGCCATTGTATGAGCCTCGGCAACAATACGTATAATAGGTTCGGTATTACTCTTGCGCAAATGCACCCAACTTTCCTTAAAATCAATCTTCACACCGTCAATATCGGTTATACGCTCACTTGCGAACTTTACTTTAACAGCCTCAAGTATAGCATCGACATCAATATCCGGAGTTAGTTCTATCTTATTCTTGGAAATGCTGTATTGAGGATAGCCTGCTTTAAGTTCACTTACTTTCTTTCCACTCTTGGCAAGGTGAGTAAGGAATAATGCTACACCAACCAATGCGTCACGTCCGTAGTGGCACGGTGGATAAATTACACCACCATTGCCCTCACCGCCTATAACAGCATTTGTACGTTTCATTTCGGTAGTTACGTTTACTTCACCTACAGCCGATGCAGAATAGCTGCAATTGTAATCTCTTGTAACATCGGCAAGTGCACGAGACGATGACAAATTAGATACTGTAGGACCCGGAGTGCGTGAAAGCACATAATCGGCAATAGCCACAAGCGTATATTCTTCCACAAAGAACTCTCCGTTCTCCATAACGATTGCAAGACGGTCAACGTCAGGGTCGACAACAAAGCCCACGTCAGCCTTACCCTCTTTCATCAAAGTAGATATATCGGTAAGATTTTCCGGTACAGGTTCCGGTGTATGACCGAAGTTTCCTGTAGGTGCGCAATACAACTCAACCACGTTCTCCACGCCTAATTTATGCAGAAGTTCCGGAATAATAACACCGCCTATAGAATTTACAGCATCTACTGCTACTGTAAAATTGGCTTTCTTGATAGCCTCAACGTCCACCAAATCCAATGCCAGTATCTTATTAATATGGTGACGTGCATAAGTAGTGTTGGAATATATCTTACCCAATCTGTCTATGCTTGCATATTTATACTCATCATTCTGCGCCAAGCGTAAAACTTCTTTCCCTTGCGCATCATTAAGGAATTCACCGTTTTCATTAAGCAACTTCAATGCATTCCATTGTTTAGGATTATGAGACGCAGTAATGATAATACCTCCGCAAGCGTCTTCTTCCACCACCGCAATTTCAGTGGTAGGAGTAGAAGCCATACCTATATTAACCACATCAAAGCCGCATCCCACCAAGGTTCCCTCGACGATGTCGTTTACCATTTCTCCCGATATGCGGGCATCACGTCCGACGACAATCACATTTGAAGTCTTTGTAGTAGTTTTACGGATAAATGCTGCATAAGCAGATGTGAACTTCACGATGTCAAGAGGGGTTAAACCATCACCCACTGCTCCACCTATCGTTCCTCGAATACCCGAAATAGATTTAATTAGTGACATTGTTCTGATTCTTTTATTGTTAGTTTTCCTGTTGTTGTTTCTTTTGTTATTCCTCTCCGGTATCTCCTCCGCCTATCATACTCGGATAGTACGTAATCTCATACAAGAACGGCACCACATAGGATATTTCATCGGTAAATCCGTATTGCGATTTAACCACAAGGTTCAACGTTGAATTTATTCCCACAAATTTTAACGGCAACTGCAATCCGTATCCGTATTGAGCCGATGAATTCAACGTATAATTATCAAATAAGAAAAATGTAGGATCGGCAAACATATTCTCGGCATTTCCCGTCCAATACTCTACTCCATCGGTATAAAGCATATTCAAATCCATGCGCATAAAGCGAAAATAAACCGGTTGATCCACTTTCGGGCGGTTTTCCTTACTGTCAAGTTTAATCACCTGCATATACACATTACCATCAGGGTCTATTCTATAGAATGGAGCATCTTCACCATACTCAAATATGGTATCAGACGGTATTTCGTTAATCATCCTATAATTAGACAAGAATGAATTAGTTGCCCTTCTCTCATCTCTCAGCAAGTCGGCATAGCTCTTGTCATCATCACATGAGCCTAATGACAATAATGCAATACCTGCCGTCAAAATTGTAAATAGTTTTAATTTCATATCTTATTTTCAATTATTTTCTTGTTTGGTATCATTCTGCTGTTTAAGGCTTTCAGCTATATTATACACAAGCTGTTTCGCCTCTTCCAACGAACCGCGGTATTCCCCGCCGGCAGCATTCTTGTGACCTCCGCCACCAAAGTATTGTTCGCAATACCCGTTTACTGCAAAATCACCGGTAGAGCGCGCCGATACTTTTATATACTCCACATCGTCACGTAAAAAGAAAGACCAGTTTATTCCGGGTATCGACAACGGACGATTAACCAAACTCTCCGTATCCCCTCTTTGATAACGATACTTTACAAGTTCATCATGATTAAGTACAATCAAAGCTCCGCCCGATTCAGGGAATAATTCCATTTTTTCACTCAACGCATATCCCATAAGTCGTATGCGTTCCTCCGAAAAAGTATTTATAGCCACGTTATAGATATTATCCTTGTCTATACCGCGACGCAACAATTCCGCTATTATAATATACAGATCGGGGTTATTTGAATTATATGTAAAATTACCTGTGTCGGTCATCATACCGGTGTAAATGCACATAGCACTCCACTGACTGATCAACCTTTTCATCCCCATGAAGTATATTACATGGAACAACAATTCACATGTAGAGGACATCTCCGGATGAGAAATCTGTAAATCTGCGAAACCTTCCGGATCAAGATGATGATCTATCATCACTTTTTTCGCACAAGAATCAGCTATCACAGGAGCCAATCGGTCAATCCTATACAAGGCATTAAAATCCAAGCATATTATCAAATCAGCATTGTCAATAAGATGCTTTGCCATTAATTCTTGACGGGTAAAGACCACAATATCTTTTGTACCGGGTAGAAATGTAAGCGATGGCGGCAACATATCAGGTGTTACCACACGTGCATTCTTACCCCACTTACGAAGCAAGTGCATAAAGCCCAAAGACGAACCAATAGCGTCACCATCAGGCGACACATGGCAAGTTATCACAATATTTTGCGCAGCATTCAGCATGCGCTTGAGTTCTTGCAACTTCTCGTCTTTAACCACTCTTTTTATCATGAGTCTGCGAATCATCCCACAAAGATAAAAATAAAATTTTTATTTTGCCGTTGCTTAATTAATATCTTCGTAAAGATATGGCAAATTAATGGAATTTTAAGTTTTTTTGTGCTTGATTTTAGTATGTCTATGGACAATAGGCTGTAATTTTGTGACAAAAATGCAAAAACGTTAATTTATAATAAGACTTATGACAAAGAAATCATTATTTCTTCTATTATTTACTTTTATCGGAATTGTCTCTTTATCGGCACAAATCATTAATCCGGTAAACTGGGAGAAATCAATCAAAATGACCGGGGAAGCTTCGGGAGAAGTAATATTTACGGCAACAATCGAAAACGGATGGCACATGTACGGACTTGAATTGCCCGCCGATGGTCCTCAACCTACGACAGTGCGATGGGAAGAACTTGAAGGGGTGAAACTTATCGGAGAAATCACCCCGAGTCGTCCGGCACATGAGGAATTTGACGCTGTTATGAACATGCAACTCGGGTGGTGGGAGAAAGATATTACTCTCACTCAAAAATTTGAATTAACCGAGAAAGCATATAAAATAACAGGAGACATCAAATATATGGTGTGCAGCAATGAAACATGCCAACCACCGACAAAAGAGACATTTGAATTCAGTGCCGGAACAACTGTTCCAAGCAAAAGCAACGATACACCGGCAGAAAAAAATGTTGTAGCAACAAACACAACCGATAACGGTAATTTGTGGCAACCGGTAAAATTCACCGATGAAGAAAACACCGACAATGAGGCATCAATCAAGGGAATGTCATCATGGCTTATATTTGTAGGCGGGTTTGCAGGCGGACTTCTTGCACTGCTTACACCTTGCGTATGGCCAATGATACCGCTAACGGTTAGTTTCTTCTTAAAAAAGAGCGGTTCTCGCCGTAAATCTATCATAAACGCAATCCTTTATGGCATATCTATCATCATCATCTATTTGATTTTAGGCTTGGCGGTAACAATCCTTTTCGGAGCAAGTGCGCTGAACGCACTATCAACAAACGCCCTATTCAACATAATCTTCTTCTTGATGCTTGTTGTATTTGCCATATCTTTTTTCGGAGCATTTGAAATCAAGTTGCCTGACTCATGGGCAAATAAAATGGATCGCAACGCTGAAAAGACTACCGGATTGCTCAGTATTTTCTTCATGGCGTTCACTCTTACTTTGGTATCGTTCTCTTGTACAGGTCCTATCATCGGCACATTGCTTGTAGAAGCTGCCAACCTCGGCAATTACACCGGTCCTGCAGTAGGAATGTTCGGATTTGCTCTTGCTTTGGCAATTCCGTTCACATTGTTCGCTATATTCCCGTCATGGCTTAAAGAAGTGCCTAAATCAGGAGGCTGGATGAATACAGTGAAAGTAACTTTAGGATTTATAGAACTTGCTTTATCTCTTAAATTCCTATCTGTGGCAGACTTAGCTTACGGATGGCATATACTCGACCGCGAAGTGTTCATTTCTTTATGGGTTGTAATCTTCGCTCTGCTCGGAATATACTTATTAGGCAAAATACGTTTTACTCATGATGAAGAAAACGAAGGTATTGGAGTATTCCGTTTCTTCCTTGCTGTTATATCTTTATCGTTTGCTGTGTACCTTGTTCCGGGATTATGGGGTGCGCCATTGAAAAGCGTAAGCGCATTCGTTCCTCCATTAAACACACAGGATTTCAACTTATATGACAAAGGAATGACGCATTATGAGGATTTCGATGAAGGAATGCGAGCTGCTCAAGCACAAGGTAAACCGGTATTCATCGACTTCTCCGGATACGGATGCGTGAATTGCCGTAAAATGGAAGCGGCTGTCATCAACAACGAACAAGTACGCAAGACACTTGACGAAGATTTTGTCACAATAACGCTTATGGTTGACGACAAACGCCCTCTTCCCGAGCCTATTTACGTAATGGAAAACGGAAAACAAGTGAAACTTGAAACATACGGCGACCGATGGAGCTACCTGCAACGCCATAAGTTCAATGCCAATTCACAACCTTATTACGCTGTACTTAACGGTAATGGAGAATTACTCTCCGGTCCTTATTTCTACAACGAAGACGTGAACCGATTTATAAATTTCTTGAATAAAGGAAAGAAGTAATTCAAAGAACAAATTATGTCACATAACAAAGAAGAAAAACTCAAGGCGTTCGGCGAAATGCTCGATGTCCTTGATACTTTACGCGTAAAATGTCCGTGGGATGCAAAGCAAACCAATGAAAGTTTACGGCCCAATTCAATAGAAGAAATGCAGGAACTTGCCGATGCCCTTATTAGGGATGATGTTCAAGACATCAAAAAAGAACTGGGCGATGTTCTTCTTCATGTGCTATTCTATTCTAAAATTGCCGATGAGCAACAACGCTTTGACATTGCCGATGTTTGTGACACCCTGCGTAAAAAACTTATATTCAGGCATCCTCACGTGTACGGCACAACACATATAGACGGTACGGACGATGTTCTGAAAAACTGGGAAGAATTGAAGCTTCAAGAAAAAGGAGGCAACAAGACTGTGCTCTCCGGTGTTCCAGCTACACTTCCGGCTCTTATTAAAGCTTTCCGCATCCAAGAAAAGACTTCTAATGTGGGATTCGACTGGGAAAATCCCGAAGATGTATGGAACAAGGTGAAAGAAGAAATAACCGAAGTTGAAACAGAGATAACAAGAGGTAACGCCGATGACTTGGAAAAAGAATTCGGCGACTTGATTTTCAGCATAGTTAATGTAGCCCGTATATATGGTGTAAATCCGGAAAATGCGCTTGAAAAAACCAATCAGAAATTCATTAACCGTTTTAACTATATTGAGGCTAAATCCAAAGAACAAGGCAAGAAACTGAAAGAAATGACCTTGGAAGAGATGGATGTGTTTTGGGAAGAGGCTAAACAATTTGAAAAATCCAGCAAATGATAGTCTGTATCACAGAGAAACCGAGCGTAGCAAAAGACATTGCGCAAATATTGGGAGCGGAAGACCGTAGGCAAGGCTATTACGAAGGTAACGGCTATCAAGTAACTTGGACTTTCGGTCATCTCTGTACCCTCAAGGAACCACATGACTACTCCGAACAATGGAAAAGATGGAGCCTCGGGGCATTCCCATGATACCTCAACGTTTCGGCATTAAGCTTATCGATGACGAAGGTATTAAGCGACAATTCAACGTGATTGAAACACTTATAAAAGATGCTGAGGGTGTGATTAATTGCGGTGATGCCGGGCAAGAGGGAGAACTTATCCAACGCTGGGTTATGCAGAAAGCTAAATGCGACAAACCCGTAAAACGCTTGTGGATTTCGTCCCTTACCGATGAAAGTATCCGTGAGGGGTTCAAGACACTGAGACCACAAGAAGATTTCGACTCGCTGTATTTCGCCGGACTATCAAGAGCTATAGGCGACTGGATATTAGGAATGAATGCCACACGCCTATACACATTGAAATATGCACAAAACAGAAACGTACTGTCGATTGGACGTGTACAAACACCCACTTTGGCACTTATCGTAAACCGGCAAAGGGAAATAGACAATTTTATTCCCGAGGACTATTGGGAAATTAAAACACTCTACCGCAATACGGTTTTCAATTCCATTAAAGGAAAATACCAAAATGAAGAAGAGGCTGAAGCCATTATTGCACAGATAAAGGAATATCCTCTCACCGTAAAATCAATATCGACAAAGAAAGGGAAAGAAGCTCCGCCCAGATTGTTTGACCTCACTTCCCTACAAGTGGAATGTAATAAAAAATATTCATTCTCGGCTGAAGAAACCTTACGTTACATTCAATCCCTCTATGAAAAGAAAGTAACCACCTATCCGCGTGTAGACACAACTTACCTAAGCGAAGACATATACCCCAAAGTGCCGGGCATTCTCGAAAAGCTCACACCGTATATGAACTTCATACAGCCCATTTTGGATGGGGGCAAGATTAACAAAAGCAAAAAAGTGTTCGACAACTCTAAAGTTACCGACCACCATGCCATTATTCCTACCAACGTTGAGCCTCAACGTGTACCGCTCACACGTGAGGAAAAATTGGTTTATGATCTTGTTGCCCGACGTTTTATCGCTGCATTTTATCCCGATTGTGAATTTTCATCCACTACGGTATTGGCAGAGATTAACAAAGCTGAATTTAAAGCCACAGGAAGACAGATTTTGAAAAACGGATGGAGAGAATTATATCTGAAAGACAAAAACAACGAAGAAAAGAGCGAGGATGACGGTAATACCTCCATGCCCATCTTCACCGAAGGTGAAAGCGGACTCCACGAACCGTCACTACTCAAGAAACAGACCCAACCGCCCAAATATTACACTGAAGGAACTTTGCTGCGGGCTATGGAAACGGCGGGTAAACTGGTCGAAGACGAAGAACTGCGAGATGCGATGAAAGAAAACGGTATCGGGCGTCCGTCAACAAGAGCTGCTATAATCGAAACTCTGTTTAAACGTCACTATATTCGCAAGGTAAAGAAAAATCTGCAGCCTACTCAAGCCGGTATTTCTCTCATAGACACGATTAATGAAGAATTACTTAAATCGGCTAAACTCACTGGCTTATGGGAAAACAAACTCCGCAAAATCGAGAAGAAGGAATATGCGGCAGGCAATTTCATCAATGAGCTTAAAGAAATGGTTAATAAAATTGTTGTGGATGTACTGAAAGACAACAGTCACAATTCCATTCCTATCGAAGACAATAAAACAAAAAGATAAGTTTATGGAAGAAATTTTTCCTATAGTAGATGAACAAGGAACAGTGATTGGCTCTGCCACACGTAAAGAATGTCACTCAGGCAGCAAATTGTTGCATCCGGTTATTCATCTGCATATCATAAACAATACCATTGACGCTTTATATCTCCAAAAACGTTCAATGAAAAAGGACATACAGCCGGGTAAATGGGACACAGCCGTAGGCGGTCATATAGATTACGGAGAAGATACAATTACGGCGTTGCGTCGCGAAATTAAAGAAGAATTAGGTATGACAGAAGAAGATTTACCTGATTTAATCTATAACAAAAGCTACATTTTTGAAAGCAGCATAGAACGGGAACTGGTACATCGCTATTATACTTACGTGAACCCCGACATCATAAAATTTGTTATAGACAAAAATGAAATCGATGAAGGCAGATTCTGGCAATTCGATGAAATCAGGGAGAATCTGGGTAAAGGTGTCTTCACGCCAAATTTTGAATCGGAATTCAATGATATGTCAGCCTTTTTAAAACATATTCAGAATACAGATAAAAAAAGTTGACTTTTCAAAAAGGATACAATGAGTACTAATCATATAATACAATATTTTATAATCGGTATTATCGGTCTTTTTGTAATAATACGTATAATCAAATATTTCAAAAAGATAAAACAATGCCATTCAGAAGATTCGACTGAAGATATATGCCAATGCTGTTCTTCAAAATCACTATGTGGAAAGAAAAAAAAGAGCAATAGTATTGCAAAGTAGAAAAAAATATTTTACCTTTGCACTAACAAAATGACACGGTTCCTTGGATGAGTGGCTTAGTCAGCGGTCTGCAAAACCGTGTACGGCGGTTCGAATCCGCCAGGAACCTCAAGAAAACTCCGATACCCAATCGGAGTTTTTTTATTTTATAGCCTAACCGAATATCAACTACGGCTCAGCCATCACTCGACTAAAACCGTCATTGCTCCATAATGCCATAGAATCCCTCCCGACTGCATAAATGAGCATCACACTCAAATCATCACGCCCCTGAAGAAACTGCTTGCTACCTTCAAGCCCCATTACCATACAGGCTGTGGCGTATGCATCAGCAAGCATACAATTATTGGCGATAACCGTTGCACTCAATAAATCAGATACTTCAGGATAACCGGTGGCTGGATTCATTGTGTGTACAATCTTGCGTCCGTCCACCTCCATATAGTTACGGTAATTGCCCGATGTCGCAATCCCGCCCTTATCAAGATTCACAATCACTGTGTTTTCATGATTCACGGCATCCATATCTTCCACCGGAGCATCTATAGATATTCGCCATTTTATCCCCTTAGGATTAACTCCGTTTAAAGCTATTTCTCCTCCTACCTCAATCAAATAATTCTCTACTCCGTTACGGCGCAACATACGCCCTATTTCATCACAAGCAAAGCCCTTGGCTATTGCACTGAAATCAAACTCGGTGCGTATGTCATTCTTAATTATATTTTTACCGTCAAACGAAGTCTTTTCTATTCCTACAAACTCACGCACACTATCAATCACCGAACTATCCGGAATTATTCCGTTCTTATCCCCAAAGCCCCATATTTTCATCAATGGCGATACCGTAGGGTCAAAAGCACCTCCTGTTTCTCGATTAACATTCAGAGATGCCTTATACAATACAGCCAACATACTGTCTACTTCAATATTTTCACCTTTGTTTATTTTTGATATGAGTGACGTTTTGTTAAACATTGACATGCTGTTGTCTACCGTTGTAAAAACATTCTGTATGGAATCATCAAACATTCTGTCACTCTCATACGTTATATTATATTGAGTAGTCCATACCACACCAGAACATGACCGATAAGACATTACGGAACGCACATTATACAACACCACAGCCACTACTATCACAATACCAGCCAACGTAAAAGTCCATACGCCGTTCTTATTTCTAAAAAAATCACTCATAAAAAATATTTTTTACAAAAAGAATCTATATTGACAACAAAGTTATCGTTTTTTCTGTAACTTTGTTATCATAGTTAACTCAAAATTAATACGCTTATGAAAAAGGCTTATGTATTTCTTGCCGAAGGATTTGAAGAAATCGAGGCATTGGCTACAGTTGATATTCTACGCAGAGCCGGTTTACAGACTGCTACTGTTACAATTTCATCTTCGCAGCAAGTAAAAGGCGCACATGGTGTCGAAGTCACTGCCGACATTACACTGAGTGATGTCGTACACGACCTGAACGACTGGCTCATCTTACCGGGTGGAATGCCGGGAGCTACCAATCTTGCAGAATGCGAACAATTATGCGACATGATCAAGGCTCATAACGAGCATAAAGGACATATTGCAGCCATCTGCGCATCTCCCGCCGTAGTTCTTGCCCCATTAGGCATTCTGGATGGAAAAGAAGCCACATGCTATCCGGGATTTGAACAAGCTCTCAAAAATTGCAAAGTAGGATTCCGACCCGTTGTAATCGATGAAAATATCATCACCGCCAACGGACCGGGTAACACAATTGCATTCGCTCTCGCCATAGTGGCTGCAGCACTATGCGAAGATAAAGCAAGGGAAATAGCTGAGGGACTTCTTGTGTACACACCCCGACAAGACTACAACTTTTAAGAGATTGTTCTAAGTTTCGATAAAAGGCAGTGTGCATTCTATGTTTCTATGCAAATAACACATAGAATGCACAATTCTTTTCTTATTGCATCATTGAGAAATCGTAACCATCGGGTATAACAATCTTCACGCTCCACATTCCGGCTGTACTCGAGCCATATTCCAGAATGAGTTTATTTTCATTGCGTTCATTCAGCATATGAATGGTTCTCATTACCACTTTCAACCCTGTTCCTATACGGCCGGCTACAGCACCGTGATTGCTGCCGTTGTTTTCAACCGTAATTTCAATATTATTCTCGACATGCTTTATGCTCAAATTCAACCATTTTTCACCATCTGTTCCCCTAAGTCCATGTTTTAATGCGTTCTCGACAAATATCTGTATCATCATGGAAGGCAGATGATAATTATCCAAGTCTACGCTGTCATCCACATCAAGTCTATAGGTAAAATCATCCCCCAAAGCTTTCCGCTCCAATTCCACATATATATTGATAAACTCAATTTCATCACTTAGTGGAACTATGTACCGGTCGCAAAGGTCAAGATTCATGCGCAATAGTCTTACAAGGCGATCCACACCATCATTCTTGGCATCGAGTTCGCGGTTCAACACATTGAAGATAAAATGCGGAGACACTCTGTTACGGATGTTTTCCACACGCAACGACATCAGCAAACGCTCCATCTGTAACCGTGCCACTGATTCTTTCTTTTTTCTGTAGGCAAAATACAACACTGCAATTATAACAAGTAGAATTATCGCCACCACAACCGATGTATTAAACATAGACAGCTCTTCCATCTCTTTTTCCTGCTCCTTGATTTTAATATTCCGGTGTAGCAAAGTAGTATCTTGGTCATAACGATATCGAATTTCAGCCATTTGGCTGCGAATCATCCTGCTGTTCAGCATACTGTCATATCGAGAAGCAAGCATTTCATAATCATAGGCATTACGAAAATCATTGGTTTTGGCATAATATTCCTGCAAGCGATGATAATGTAACGCTATATACTTGGGACGCAACACCATAGTGTCTATTTTTGCCAACGACAAGTAACGGCGAGCCTCTGCCATATCATTCCTTCTTAAAGCCAATCCACCAAGAAGGCTGTTCATATAAAAGGATGTAGATTTATCAACTCCGGTTATAGAGGAAAAACGGGTCTCTGCACTATTCAAATAATACGTTGCCGAATCAAGGCAATCCTTGTACATAAACACTTCTCCCATATTTGCCTCTGCTATAGCTATCAAATCAGACTGTCCTATTCCACAAGCCCTGAAATAAGCTTTTCGAAATATATTCAATGCCTCGTCATATCGTTTTTGAAAGTAGAGACTGTTCCCCAATGAATTGTAATAAAAAAACACATCAAAATCGGTCGCGTCGTTTACCAAATCACCAGCCTTACCAAAATACTTTCCACTCTCTGTGAAATTACCCATATCGGCATAAACCGAGCCTAACCCTGACAACACAGAAAAATCCATACTATGGTCACCTACGGAATCGGCTAAAAACAATGCCCTCCTGTAGAACTTCGCCGATGCTGCCATTCTTCCTTTTGAACGGTATAAATCAGCCAGATTTATACACACATTGGTTAGGCGTTTCCAATCATTAGCCATTTGCATGCTTTTGTACGACTTTTTATAGCAAGCTATGGCTGAATCGGTATCTCCCATGCTATGCTGAACCATTCCCTCATGATTCCAGTATATACCGCTAACGATGAAAGCATCAGGATTACGGCGACAATAATCTGCCGCCCGTTCATGAGAGACATAATAACTGTCTTTATCTCCGGCTATAAGACCGGCTATACCCCGAAACAAATCTAATTTATAATAGCTGTCACTATCTGACATCTCTTTTTGTACTTCGGCAAATGCCTTTTCTGCCTCCACAGGGATAATGTATATTGAATCGGAGAAACGCAACAAAACTTTATCGGCTTTGTCTTTATCCATAATACCTGCATCCGTATGCTTACAACCGGAAACAGAAATAACCGCTCCTGATATCAGTATAGCGACTATAGAGAAAAATTGTAGTTTCATAAAAAAATGGAATTTGGCTATAAATTTACTACATTTTTTTTACTCGACAAACCGCACATCGATAAATGCGTCAAGAGTTAAAACGAACACCTCATGCCATCTACATCATTATAAACAATTCCTGCAATCTTTTCCTGAATGTCCTGCCAAGAAGAATCTTTGCATCATTGAATGGAGGAAACAGCACCACATTATTCTGCCCTATCAACATTACATTATTCACATTCACTATATAAGACTGGTGTGTCTGCACAAAATATTTATGGTAGCCTAAAATGATATTTGCGCTTGTTCCTTTATGCAATGTTATATATGAGCCGTCACTCAATGCCACTTCCCATATCTTACGCCGGGTGCTGTAACGGAAATATCCAATCTCAGATATACGTATCACCCTTATTTCGCTCGTCATAGTGGTTATGGCAAGCATATCGCCTTTATCCGAGACACTCGGTATAGGCGCAACAGCATTCTGTTTATATCTATAATGTCTATATCGCTTAACTGCCTTGTCAAGTTCCTGCGGAAGTATCGGTTTCAGCAGATAATCATGCTCGTTTCTTATAAAAGCATCCTTCTGATAGTCACCATATTTACCCGTGAACATAATCACATAGACATCGGCATCATCTTGATTAAGTTTATCCATCAATTCCACTCCTGACATATCGGGTAATTCGATATCAAGGAACAATATGTCGGGATGCAATTCAATATATAATGAATAACCTTGTTGTGCAGTACATGCTTTGCCCACTACCTCCATATCGGGGTAGTCGGCAAGCAAAACACACAAGTTGTTTATTGCTTTTTCGTCATCATCTATTATTACTACTTTTTGCCTAGCGCACATAATTAAGTGATTAATATAAGATTGTAGCAGTTTTATGGTTTAATAAGTATTCTCGGTTTTATGCTACAAATTTAACGCTATTAAAGAAATCTACCAAACCGCATTTTCATCTCATGCAGATTTTAGTTACCATTCAGCAAATAATAGCTCCCATACGGTAATAATTAGAGATTATTTGTGTACGATTTAAAACAAATAGCGATGAGCAAACATTTTTACTCACCGCTATTTTCATATATTTTTAAAATACTTATCAGTTATTTTCAGGGCGAAGGCGGCGAACAACTTCACCTGTACGCCACATTTCGCTTTCGCGCAATGCCTTCAATTCTTCATTTAACTTTTCACGATAGTCCGACTGGCTGTTAGTATCTATTGAACGCTGAGCCTCATTGCCGCATGCCACTTCACTATACAACTTCTGGAATACGGGTTTTGTAGCATCGTGGAACGGCCCCATCCAATCAAGAGCACCACGCTGTGCTGTCGTCGAGCAGTTAGCATACATCCAATCCATACCCTTTTCTGCGAATAAAGGCATCAATGATTGTGTAAGTTCTTCTACGGTTTCATTGAATGCTTCAGATGGAGTGTGACCGTTTTCACGCAATACTTCATATTGAGCAAGAAGAATACCTTGGATTGCACCCATCAAAGTACCACGTTCTCCGGTCAAATCGCTATAGACTTCACGCTTGAATGTAGTTTCGAACAAATAACCCGAACCAACACCGATACCTAACGCTAAGCAACGCTCCTTTGCACGACCTGTAGCATCTTGAAATACAGCATAGCTTGAATTCAACCCACGACCTTGAAGGAACATTGTACGCAATGAAGTTCCTGAACCCTTAGGAGCCACAAGTATAACATCTATGTCAGCAGGAGGTATGATACCTGTTCTCTCCTTATATGTGATACCGAAACCATGAGAGAAGTACAATGCCTTACCCGGAGTCAGGTGTTTCTTCAAAGAAGGCCATACGGCAATTTGTGCAGCATCCGAAAGAAGATACTCGATTATAGTACCGCGTTCTGCCGCTTCCTCTATCTCAAAAAGAGTTTCTCCCGGAACCCAGCCGTCAGCCACAGCCTTATCCCAACTCTTACTGTTCTTTCTTTGTCCTACGATTACATTGAATCCATTGTCACGAAGATTCATACTTTGTCCCGGACCTTGAACACCATAGCCGATAACGGCAATTGTTTCGTCCTTCAAAATTTCTCTCGCTTTTTCCAATGGAAACTCTTCGCGGGTCATTACATTTTCTTCAACCCCGCCAAAATTCATTACTGCCATAATTAATGAGTTTTAATTTAATATGTTAGTATCTTATCTTTAATAATTATCTTTTTTCAAATACAATCCTTGCTCTGCAATTAATTTCCGGTTTACCATCAATCTCATGCAAAATTTCAAGTTTGACATCATCCGGTATATCTTCATTTACAGCCACACAATACGGTACACCTCCCAAGCATTCCTTCATATAAGCAATCTCAAACCGTTTCACACGATTCAGCTCATAATGTTCCATTTGCCACTGATTCAGCAGCAACTCCACATAACGCACACTGTTAACATGACGATTAATATCGGTATCGGTATACCTGAATGTATTCACGCTCTTGCGGGCATTATCGACGGCTCTAAGCCTTGACTGCGGTTCAATGGGACATTCCTTGTCATAAACATTGCTTATTACATAGCTTAATTTGGATATATCCACCATTTCACGGGCAATGCTGTCAATCACCAACCAAATAGTGCGGGCATACCCCAAAGTTTCCCCTTTAGAATTGAGTATTTCAAAATTACGTTGCGAAAAGTATCGGTTATAGCCTTCCACCCACGTTTGAATAGTATAAGGCTCATTAACGTGCGGATAATCTTGCATTTCCACCGTCACCCTTGATAGTACCCACGCCTGATTGTCTTCTACAAGCTTTGCATATCCTACACCCCATATATTGGCATGCTCTGTAGCTACTTCAATAAGCCTTGACACAAGCAAAGGCAAAGGCATTTCCTTTTGAGGCGTACACTCTCCTGCCGTCAGGAAAAAATCATGTTTATAAAATTTAAGATTCTCCATAATTAATCACATCAGTTCTTCCTTATCCCGTTTTCGTTCCTCTATGAACATGGTTACATATTCATTTATATCTTTTGTCACAGCCACACGACCGCTGCGGACAAACTGGCGAATATCATGACACTTCAAATCCTCAAACAAAGCCTCTGTTTCCTCGGGATGCCCCGTTTTTTCCAATATTGTATAGTCGCGTGACATTTCCAGAATTCTCGCATTATACTTGCGAATAATCTTCTCAAGGTTAGGTTCTTCAAGAAGTTTCTCCGTAGGCACTTTATATAGTGCTATCTCTTGATAAATTATTTCATCATCGGTATAATAGAACGATTTCAGCACACCAATTCTTTTCTCAATCTGTTTCACCAGTTTTTCAATAGTCTCACGGTCACTGAATGATGTAATTGTGAACTTATGTACCCCCTTTATTGATGAAGGTGAAACTGAAAGGCTCTCTATATTTAACTTACGGCGAGTATAGATAATTGAAATCTGGTTCAGAAGACCTACGCGGTTTTCCGAAAATATTGTCACTGTATATAATGTTTTTTCTTCCATTGTTCTCGTTAATTTTCAGGTTGGTATTTTTCACCCGGAGCAATAATCGTATTAATCATGGTGCTGCCTGCCGGAACCATAGGAAATACATATCCCTCCTCCTCAACTTTCACATTAAGCACGTATGCTCCGTCATACTCCATCATACGCTTTATGGCACCGTCAAGTTCTTCTCGTGTCACCACGTCCTCCGCTTGTATTCCATAAGCCTTTGCCAAAGCTACAAAATCAGGATTCACCATAGGCGTCTGCGAATAACGTTTATTAAAAAACATATCCTGCCACTGACGCACCATACCCAAGAAATTATTGTTAAGAATGATAATCTTTACGGCTACTCCATATTGAAGTATTACCCCCAATTCCTCTACCGTCATCTGTATTCCTCCGTCTCCTACAAAAAAGCATACAGGACGTTCGGGTGCGCCTATTTTTGCGCCAATTGCAGCCGGTAGACCGAATCCCATCGTTCCAAGTCCGCCGGATGTAACAATGCTTTTAGGAATAAAATAATTGAAATAGCGAGATGACATCATTTGATTCTGTCCTACATCGGTAACTAAAACCGCTGTCTCTCCCGCAACTTCCGATATCTTGTTAACCACCTCGCCCATCTTTAAGTCTCCGGTTATAGGATAAACTTCTTTCTTGATGACTTTTTCAAGTTCAAGTTGCTCATCGTCGACAAAACTATCAAGCCATTCGGTATGCTTTGTTTTCTTAATCTTGGGCAACAGCTTTTCCATTACGGCTTTAGCATCGCCAAGTATTGTAGCATCTGCCTTTATATTTTTATTAAACTCAGCCTCATCTATATCTATATGAATTACACGAGCTTGCTTGGCAAACTCCTTAACGTCACCCGTAACACGGTCGTCAAAACGCATTCCCACGGCAATAAGTACATCACATCTATTAGTCGCCATGTTCGGAGCTACATTACCGTGCATTCCCAGCATACCCTTATTTAAGGGGTGTGCCGACGGTATCGTTGACAAACCCAAAAGCGTGGTAGCAACCGGAATATCTGCTTTTTCGGCAAGCTCTACAAGTTCTTTTTCCGCCTCCGAAATCATTACTCCATGTCCGGAAACCAACAACGGACGTTCAGCAGCATTGATGATTTCAGCCACTGCATCCACATCATCCTCATTTACTTCAGGATAAGGTATATAGCTGCGTATAAACTCGCATTTTTTATATCCGTTCCATTCGATCTGTTCATTTTGGGCATTTTTTGCAAAGTCAAGAACCACCGGTCCCGGACGCCCTGTCGAAGCTATATAAAAGGCACGTGACACAGCCCATGCAATCTCATCGGCAGTACGTATCTGATGGCTCCATTTGGTTACCGGTTGAGTGATACCTATAACATCGGTTTCCTGAAAAGCGTCACTGCCAAGCGATTCACTTGATACCTGACCGGTAATAACCACTAATGGTGTACTATCCATCATGGCATCGCTCAATCCTGTAATTACATTGGTAGCACCGGGACCGGAAGTAACAAACACCACTCCGGTTTTTCCGCTTACACGGGCATACCCTTGAGCAGCATGTGTAGCACCTTGTTCATGACGCACCAAAATATGATTCAACTTACCGCCATGATCATACAATCGGTCAAAAACCGGAATAATAGCACCTCCGGGATAACCGAATATAGTATCAGTGCCTTCAGCCTCTATAGATCTCAATAACGCTTCCGCGCCTGTTATCTTTTCACTCATATATATGTTCTTATTTTTTCTTCGTTTTACTTCTATTCACGCACTCCTCCTTTGTCGGCAGATGTCACCATTGACGCATAAGCCTGCAGAGCTTTTGATACCACTCGATTACGTGACTTAGGCGTAAATGCCGCTTTTCCGCGCTCTTCCTCTACAGCACGGCGAGCAGCAAGCTCTTCGTCACTGATTTTCATGCTTATGCTACGAGACGGTATGTCTATGACGATAATATCTCCGTCTTGAACCAAACCGATATTACCACCGGCAGCAGCCTCAGGAGAGATATGCCCGATAGACAAACCTGAAGTTCCACCCGAGAAACGTCCGTCGGTAATTAAAGCGCATGCCTTACCCAAATGTTTTGATTTTATATATGAAGTAGGATAAAGCATTTCCTGCATACCCGGTCCGCCCTTAGGACCTTCATGAGTAATGACAACGACATCACCGGCTTGAACCTTGTCGCCTAAAATTCCTTCTACAGCATCATCTTGTGACTCAAACACTTTAGCTTTACCTTCAAAATGGAAAATACTTTCATCTACGCCTGCAGTCTTTACAACACACCCATCTTTAGCAATGTTTCCATAAAGCACAGCGATACCGCCGTCCTTAACGTAAGCATGTTCAAAATCACGTATACATCCCGAAGTCCGGTCAGTATCCGGTTCTTTATAATAATTTGATTGAGAAGCAATCTTGATATTACGTACATTACATGGAGCACTCAGCCACATTTTCAAGGCTTCATCGCCAAAAAGTTTACCTTCAACAGCATAATTATCTATAGCCTCACCGAGCGTCATACCGTCCACCCTCTTAACATCTACATTAAGAAGATTCCTTGACGCAAGCTGATACATAATAGACATTATACCACCCGCACGATTAACGTCCTGAACATGATAATGCCCGTTAGGCGCCACCTTGCAAAGCACCGGTGTTTTACGGCTTAATGCATCTATATCTTTCATTGTAAAATCAACTCCCGCCTCATTTGCCACAGCAAGAAGGTGAAGTACAGTATTTGTACTACCGCCCATCGCTATATCCAATGACATGGCGTTAAGTATCGCATCACGAGTAGCTATACTTCGCGGCAGAACACTATCGTCCTCTTCTTCATAATATTTACGACAATTTTCAACAATTTGAGCAGCAGCCTTACGGAACAACTCACGACGATTCTCATGCGTGGAAAGAATAGTTCCGTTTCCCGGCAATGCAAGCCCTATAGCCTCATTCAAGCAATTCATACTATTGGCAGTGAACATTCCCGAACAACAACCGCAAGTAGGACAACCGGCATCTTCAATCTTAGTAACCGTATCATCATCAACTGTAGGGTCGGCTGAATCAATCATCACATCAATCAGATCAAGAGCCCTTTTACCGAGCCAACCTGCCTCCATAGGTCCTCCGCTCACAAATATAGCAGGAATATTCAAGCGCATAGCTGCCATCATCATTCCCGGAGTAATTTTGTCGCAATTGCTTATACACACCATTGCATCGGCACGATGAGCATTTACCATATACTCCACGCTGTCGGCAATCAAATCGCGCGAAGGCAACGAATATAGCATTCCGTCATGACCCATAGCAATACCGTCATCTATTGCTATGGTATTGAACTCAGCTGCAAAGCATCCGAGTTTTTCTATCTCACTCTTTACATATTGACCTATCTCATGAAGATGCGTATGACCGGGAACAAACTGAGTGAACGAGTTTACAATCGCAATCACAGGTTTGCCCATTTGTTCCACTTTCATTCCATTGGCGCGCCACAATGCACGTGCTCCTGCCATACGGCGTCCGTTCATCGACAATGAACTTCTTAATGGTATGCTCATAATCTTTTTTTAATTAAAAGACCTTTCCAACGCCATATTAGGAGGAAAGGTCATATATCATTATAAATTTCAGTTCTTATTCGGTTGTAGATTTCCATAACGATTCCTCCTTTTTAACAGTCGACGACCACGACGACACATTCCAATGTCACCGACAATATATTAAGGCTGTTAATCACAGAAGTAATCATACTCAACTCTAATCTTTGTTTTTATTATCGCAAAGTTAAGGTTTATTTCAACAAAAACAAAAAAAATACATAAAATAAATCACTTTTCTTTCATTTTATTCTTTTTCCCTCAAAAAAAGTTACATTTATTCGTTATTTTATTCAAATCACCCTTTTCCCAACGTCATAAATACCTCATTACCTCTCAAATTCACCTTATCTATTTCCTAATTATTTACTATCTTTGCATGCGTTTTACGCAGAATGCAATTTCAATAGTTCAATAATGTATAAAAGGCTCTATATAACTCACATTCTATATTGCTTGGTTCTGACTGTGGCATTGTGTGCCTGCAGTTCTTCCAAACATGTACCACAGGACAGGCTGCTGGTAAACAAAGTTAGCATAAAGGTGAGCGACAATAAGGAATACAAAGAGTCCAATCTATACAATTATCTGAAACAAATACCAAACCACACTGTATTGGGAGGCATTAAATTACAACTCGGCGTTTATAACATGTCTGGAAAGGACAGCACAAAACGCATCAACAGGTGGCTACGTAAAATGGGTGAAGCTCCGGTATTATATGACCACACACTCACCGAAGCATCAAAGAAAGAACTCACCACCCTGTTTGCCAATAAAGGATACATGAAAGTGAATGTAACAGCAGATACGTTCATAAACAAAAAAAAGCGTAAAATAGATATTGTATACAATGTTACAACAGGAAAGCCCCACTTAATAAAATCCGTTACTTACAATATACCCAACGACACTTTACGCAAATTGATTCTTGCTGACACAGCCGAATCAAAGATAAAGCCTGACACCCCGTTTGACCGCAATATACTTAGTGCTCAACGAGATGAAATAACCAAGAAATTGAGAGAAAACGGATATTATGCGTTCAATAAGGAATATATAACGTTTACAGCCGATACCACTGAAGGCTGCAACGATATAGACTTAACATTGAACACTATGCCTCCTTACAGCAATGAAAAGATGCCATATTATACCTCGCACAAGCCTTTCTTCGTGAGAAACGTGGTATTCGTGACTAATTATGATCCGGTAACAATGCATAATTCCGGAGAATACATGGCAAGCGACACATCCTACCATAAGAACATCATAATACTGCACAATAAATCACAATACATAAAACCGAAAGTCTTGGAAGAATGCTGTTTTATAGAATCAGGGAAACTATATAATTCAGCCGATGTTACAAAAACATACCAAGCTCTCGGCAGATTAGGCATTCTTAAATTCATCAATATAGAAATAAGACCTTTAGGAGAAATAGATGGTAAAGTGTGGCTTGACACTTACATTCTTCTCACTCCGGGCAAATCTCAATCGGTAACATTATCTCTCGAAGGTACCAATTCCGAGGGAGACTTGGGCTTTGGCGTTGGAGCCGGCTATCAACACCGTAATATAGCCGGAGGTGCCGAAGTTCTCGACACCAAGTTCAAAGCATCCTACGAAAGCCTGTCGGGTGATTTAAACGGACTTATCAACAAGAATTATTCGGAATACTCCGGAGAGGTGGGTATTACTTACCCGAAATTCAAGGCTCCTTTCCTAAGCAAAAGTTTCAAACAAAAGATTCTGGCATCAACAGAAATCTCTACTCAATTCAATTACCAAGAACGTCCGGAATATACCCGTATCATAGCAGGAGCAGCATATAAGTTTATTTGGAGTGAGAGAAAACGTAACACTCGCCACACAGTCACCCTGCTTGACATTAATTACGTTTATCTTCCGGAAAGCCAAATAAACTTCCTTGACAGCATACAGAATCCACTATTGAGATACTCTTATGAAGACCACTTCATCATGCGTTTCGGATACTCGTTCTACCATAGTAACAAGAAAGAACGAGACTTGTTGACATCTCTTTTCCAAGAAAACGTATATACAATAAGAGCCGGAGCCGAGACTGCAGGCAATCTGCTATACGGAATATCCAATGCTACCGGTGCCGATAAGAAAGCCGGAGAATATGAAATTTTCGGTATTCGGTATTCCCAATACGCAAAATTTGATTTCGACTATTCTATCACACACAATTTTTCACCCCGCACATCACTATCTTTCAGAGTAGGTGCCGGTGTAGCCGTCCCTTACGGCAATTCCAATGTGTTACCGTTTGAGAAACGTTTCTACGCAGGAGGAGCTAATAGTGTACGCGGTTGGGGAGTAAGAACCTTGGGACCGGGAAATTATAACGGAAAAAACTCTGTGAATAGTTTTATTTATCAGTGTGGAGACATTCGATTCGACATGAACCTCGAATATCGTGCCAAGCTATTCTGGGTAATGGAACTTGGAGCATTCATCGACACAGGAAACATCTGGACCATCAGAGACTATGAAGACCAACCGGGAGGCGTGTTCAAACCAAGCGAGTTCTATAAACAGATAGCAGTATCCTACGGTCTCGGCTTACGCATGGACTTCAACTACTTCCTTTTGCGATTTGATATGGGCATGAAGGCGCATAATCCTGCCATAGGTCAAGAGCCTTGGCCCTTACTGCATCCTGACTGGAAACGCGATTCAGCATTTCATTTCTCTGTTGGTTATCCATTCTGAGATGAAATCATCCACTATAATCATTTACAAGACATTCCTATAATAATATGAAAAAATTAGCAATTTTTGACCTTGACGGAACATTACTCAACACCATAGAGGATTTAGGGCGAGCAGTCAATCATGCTTTAGCGGCAAAAGGGCTGCCCATCCATAATATGGCATCCTACCCTTACCTTGTAGGCAACGGAGTTCGTAACCTTCTTCTACGTGCTGTACCGGATGAAATGCGGATCGATAGCGCAATAGATGATATTCTCAAAATATTCAAAGAATATTACAATGAACATAATTGCGATTACACTACTCCATACGATGGTATCACTGAATTATTATCCGAGCTAACCGAGATAGGCGTAAAAGTAGCTGTAGCATCCAATAAATACCAACAAGCTACCGAAAAAATTGTAAGACACTTTTTCCCTGATATTGACTTTGTAACTATCAACGGACAACAGGAAGGCATTCCTGTAAAACCGGATCCTTCTATCGTATTCGACATCTTATCTAAAGCACAGGCGACTAAAGATGAAACCGTTTTTATCGGTGATTCCGGTGTGGATATGGAAACAGCTCGCCGGGCATGTATAGATTCTATCGGCGTAACTTGGGGATTCCGCACAGAAAAAGAACTTACCGACCATTTTGCCGACAAAATAGTCCACAAGCCGAGTGAAATACTTAATATCGTTAAAAACTATTCCTCTAAGGTGATATAATCGATGATTATTTAGTTGGTCATCACAAAAATTAGTCCTACCTTTGCAAAAGTTTTCAAAAAAACAGATATTCCCTGCCGGGAAATATTAGTTTTTAAGACAAAATAACGCTCTTATTATGGAATGGATTCAAGATTTATTATTTAACAACGAGTCTATAGCTCATGCGATTCTTTTATACGCATTTGTTATAGCTTTCGGTGTTCTTTTGGGTAAAGTTAAAATTTTCGGTGTGTCGCTTGGTGTCACATTTGTTCTTTTCGTAGGATTGCTCGTTGGGCATTTCGGATTTTCCGTAAACACTAATACGCTTAAATTCATTCAAGATTTCGGATTGATATTATTTATATTTTCAATCGGTCTGCAAGTGGGACCGGGATTCTTCTCCTCGTTCAAAAAAGGAGGTTTTCTGCTTAACGGTCTCGCCATACTCATTATCACGCTGAATATTGCAGTAGCACTTATCATTTATTACACTGCAGGCAATGTATCCATCACCGATATGGTGGGTATCTTATCGGGTGCTGTTACAAACACACCGGGTCTCGGAGCCGCACAACAAGCACTTACCGAAATACAAGGTGCAGGAGCAGCCGATGCCGTCAAGGGCATGTCGATGGGATACGCAGCAGCCTACCCTCTCGGAGTTGTAGGTATCATTCTTTCCATGATAATTCTAAAAGCTATCTTCAAAATAAAAAATGAAGAAGAAAACACAAAATTAGAGGAAGAAAACACTCAGAGCCAACTCATGCCTTATGTCATCACTCTACGTGCCGAAAATTCAGGCATTTTTAATAAATCGGTGAAAGATATACATGACGTAATAGGTAGAAATTTCGTCATTTCACGTATGCTGAGCAACGGTAAATACACAATCCCTACGTCAAGCACAATAGTAAAGGAAGGCGACTTGCTACTGGTTGTAATGTCAGTACAGGATGAAGCCGTATATACCACTATTATAGGCTCGAAAGTTGAACATGAATGGGAAGTCGAGAGCAGCCCGGTAGTCTCTCGCCGCATCCTCGTCACCAATAGTCAAATAAACGGGAAAAAACTTGGAGCAATGAGACTTCATGCAGGATACCGCTTGAATGTGACACGTATCAATCGTGCCGGCGTTGACTTGCTGGCAAGTCCTAACCTCGCTTTGCAGATGGGTGATAGAATCACAGTTGTTGGTAACATCAATGACATTGAGCGACTTGCGTCAAAACTCGGTAATTCACTGAAACGCCTTAACGAACCGAATATATTTACAATGTTTATAGGAATTTTACTCGGTATTGTACTCGGTTCGATACCATTCGCCCTACCGGGAATGTCGGTTCCGATGAAATTGGGTCTTGCCGGAGGACCGCTTATTGTTGCTATCCTGTTAAGCCGATTCGGGCATAAATTCAAAGTCATAACCTATACTTCATCAGCGGCAAATCTGTTACTGCGTGAAATAGGTATATGTCTGTTCCTTGCATCGGTGGGAATAGCGGCAGGCACAGGATTCGCCGATACGGTATTCAATGCAACAGGTGCAACGTGGGTTTTATACGGTTTTCTTATCACTTTTATCCCACTGGTTGTGGTAAGCATCATAGCAAGAGCCAAATATAAAATCAATTACTATACCATCATGGGCTTACTTTCTGGAGGAACAACCGACCCGCCGGCTTTAGCCTACGCCAACAAGACTGCTAACAATGATGCCCCCGCAGTGGCATACTCCACCGTTTACCCGCTAACGATGTTTTTGCGAGTTATTACGGCACAATTGCTTATCTTATTCCTTGCATAAGAATTCCAAACAAAATATCCTATATAAACAGCTATGGTTAGTATATCAGCCATAGCTGTTTTTTATGTCTAATCTTTTTCGAGAATGTTTTAACATTTCATTATGAAAGACATCAACTTTATATGCTTTTAAGCGTTAAAATAGCATAAGTTTAGACTACTGTACACATTTTATCTATATTTCTTCTCAAAATTGTAAAAAGAAAATAACTTTGCACACAGAAAAATGATTATTTCAGAATAAATTCTTCATAAATAGATGAATATGTTTTCATTCAAATTCAAAACCGTACTATTTGCATTATCGGCAATTTGTTTTTCAGGCTACATAAATGCTCAGGACACGGCTCTCTACGTAAAAGAAAACAACTGGGACTATAAACAATGCGTGGAATATGCCAAAGCCAACAATATACAACTGCAACAATCAATACTCACCAAAGAAAGCGGTATAATAACCCTTGAAGCAGCTAAAGCAAAGTGGTTTCCCACCCTTGATGCATCGGTTTCACAAGGTTTTACCAATTATCCAAGCCCTGTAGACGGAGCGACGAGCAACAGATACAGTGGCAGTTACGGGTTAAACGCCGGATGGATCGTTTATGACGGAGGCAACAGAGAAAACTCGATTAAACGCTCCAACATAGAAAATAAAATTAACGACCTTGCTATAGAAGAGATACATAATAACCTTGAAACAGAGATACTATCATATTATCTTCAAATTCTATATGCCAAAGAAGCAATAGGCATTGCAAAACAATCCTTGGAAGTAAGCAAAGCGCAAATGGAACGCGCCAAGCAGCTCATGAATGCAGGTAAAATGTCGCGCGTGGATTATTCCCAATTAGAGTCTCAATACAATAGTGATTTATATAACCTTGTATCGGCTGAAAGTAATTATAAAACAAACGTACTCAACATGAAACGACTTCTTGAACTCGATATAAATACAGAATTGGCTCTTGACAGTCTTTCATTCACAACTGCAGACGTTTTACAGCCTATCGCCGACAAATACCATATCTATACTGCTGCATTATCTTGGATGCCGCAATTCAAGAGCAGTCGTCTGCAAGCCGATGCAAACGACCTCGATATCGAAATAGCCCAAAGCAACGGCAGACCTAAGGTAAGTTTGAATGGTTCGGTTGCTACAGGCAATTCTTCAGGAACAGGATATAGTTTCGGGAAACAACTCCAAAACAGCCTTAACGAACACATCGGCATCACGTTGTCAGTACCTATATTTGACAATAAAAGCAGTAAAACTGCCGTAGCAAAAGCAAAAATAGACAAGTTGAACACATTACTTAGCCGGCGAGATTTAGAGAATAATCTTGCGCAAAGTATAGAAAGTACATATATAGAAGCTGTAAACAATCAAGCCAAATATCGTAGCGGATTATCTCAATTAGAAAGTGCAGAAATTACAGATGAACTTACCAACGAACAATTCAAGTTAGGATTAGTTAACACACTTGAACTGCTCACCTCCCACAACAAACTGCTAAATGCCCGGCAAGAATTGTTACAATCAAAATACATGGCTATACTCAGTATAAAAATGCTTGATTTCTATCAAAACAAAGGTATAGCACTTCCTTAAAACGTTAACAATAAAAAAACAACTGCATACATCATGAAATTAGTTAATTCATTCAAGCCGCATTCAATCGGTACACATTTGTGTACTGCAGCGGTTCTATTATGCTTTTATTCTTGTTCTCATGAAGAAAAGGTAACACTGGAAACAGTGACTGTTACAAAAGGAGAAATATCGGAAACAGTGACTGCTACCGGAACTTTGGAAAGTATTACATCAGTCGATGTAGGAACACAAGTCACAGGGATAGTATCACAATTGTTCGCCGACTTCAATTCAGTTGTCAAGAAAGGTGAACTAATTGCTGAAATAGATAAGACCACTTTAGAGAGTGAACTAAAATCGGTAAACTCCACCCTTGAAAGCGCAAAAGTCACATACGAATATACGAAAAGTAATTATGAGCGTGACAAGCAATTACATGATAAGCAACTTATTAGCGACTACGAATATGAAACCTCACGTAAGGATTATCTTGTGGCAAAATCATCCTACGAAAAAGCACAAGCCGACCGCGTGCGAGCTGCACGTAATTTAAGTTATGCCGAAATATACTCTCCCATAGACGGTATTGTGGTATCACGCGAGGTTGAGGTGGGACAAACTGTTGTATCTTCTATGAACGTAGCCAATCTTTACACTATTGCCGACCTTGACAACATGCGTGTAGTAGCCAATGTTGACGAAGCTGATATCGGTTCGGTAAAAGTAGGACAAAATGCGTCATTTACTGTTGATGCATATCCAAATGATATTTTTAAAGGAAATGTCACACAAGTACGCATCAGCCCAACCACAACATCCAATGTAGTGACTTACGAAGTTCTCATATCGACACAAAATCCGGGACATAAGCTTATTCCCGGGCTTACAGCCAACGTGACAATCAAAACCAAAGAAGCCAATGACGTACTCACTATACCGCTTAAGGTTTTAAGATTTACACCTCAGGAATTTGAAAACGGCGGAGATGATTTGCCTTCATTCACATTACCTAAGCCGAGGAATGCTATGCCTCCCACAGGAGATACACCTAAAGATCCTGCCATCCCCACCGATGATATGCACCGTTTGGTATGGGTTCTTCGTGATAATCACCTTGTTCCCACCGAAATCCTCATTGGTGTAGACAACGGTATCACCGCCGAAGTTATCGAAGGTCTTCAAGAAGGTGATAAAGTAGCAGAATCCTATAAAACAGCTCAATTGAGCAATGGAGAAGCCGCCAATTCCGGTGAAAACAGCCCGTTCATGCCTAAACCACCGGGAAATGACAGACAAAAGAAAAGATAACACTTCCCCTCCAACAACAAAAAGAATCATGGCAAAAGAAATAATTCGTCTTGAAAACATTCGTCGCACTTTCAAAGTTGGCAACGAAGAGGTTCACGCTCTTCGCGGTGTTACATTTTCAATTGAAGAAGGGCAATTCGTAACAATCATGGGAACTTCCGGCTCAGGAAAGTCTACACTTCTTAATCTGCTCGGATGCCTTGATACACCCTCTTCCGGCGAATATTACCTTGACGGAATAAGCGTCCGCACAATGGGCAAAAATGAGCGAGCTACACTGCGTAACAGAAAGATAGGATTCGTTTTTCAAAATTATAATCTACTGCCTAAAACCACTGCATTGGAAAATGTCATGCTGCCATTGCTGTATAATAATAAAGTAAGCAGTAAGGAACGAGAACATCGTTCCATAGAGGCTCTCGCACACGTAGGTCTGTCCGACCGCATGTATCATAAGAGCAATCAAATGAGTGGAGGACAACAACAACGTGTAGCTATTGCACGCGCACTGGTCAACGATCCCGTTATTATTCTTGCCGATGAAGCTACTGGTAATCTTGACACTCGCACTTCCTACAGCATACTTGTTCTCTTCCAGGAACTATATAAGAAAGGACGAACCATAATCTTTGTGACACATAATCCGGAATTGGCTCAATTCAGCAGCCGGAACATCGTGCTGCGCGACGGTAAGATAATAGCCGATGAACTGAACAACGACATAAAGTCAGCCAAAGAGGTATATGATAATTTGCCGACTGAAAACGATTAATACTACAATCCTACGACATGAATTTCATCAATTTATTAAAAATAGCGGTAAAGGCGTTAAGCAATAACAAACTTCGCGGATTCCTTACAATGCTCGGCATCATCATAGGAGTTGCATCGGTTATCACCATGCTCGCCATAGGACAAGGGTCAAAGGAAAGCATACGCGCACAGATTTCTGAAATGGGTTCCAACATGATTATGATTATGCCCGGAACACACGAACGCGGAGGGGTAAGACAAAGCGCAGAATCCATGCAAACGCTGAAAGAAGCCGATTATAAATCGATTCTGAACAATGCAAATTTTGTGAGTGCTGTATCTCCCATTATGCAGAGTTCAGGACAATACATCAATGGAGCTAATAACTACCCATCTTCAATGCACGGAGTTTCTCCCGAATATCTTGAAATACGTAAACTGAAAATCGATAAGGGAGCTATGTTCACCGAGCGCGACATAAATTCAAGCGCAAAAGTATGTGTTGTAGGAAAAACCATTATAGACAACCTGTTTCCCGGTGACGATAATCCAATAGGAAAAGTCATACGTTTCAACAAAGTTCCTTTCACAATCGTAGGTACTTTACAATCCAAAGGCTACAACTCAATGGGACAAGACCAAGACGATGTGGTTCTTGCTCCATACACTACCGTCATGAAACGAGTACTTGCCATCGATTATATACAGAGCATCTTTGCATCAGCACTTTCAGAGGAGAAAACAGAAGAAGCTATCGATGAAATAACTGAAATCTTGCGTACCAATCACAAATTACGGGAAAGTGATGAAGACAACTTTACCATACGTTCACAACAGGAACTAAGTAATATGATAAGTTCCACTTCCGACATGATGACAATCCTACTGGCTTGTATAGCAGGAATATCCCTGCTTGTGGGTGGAATAGGCATCATGAACATCATGTATGTATCAGTAACCGAGCGTACACGTGAAATAGGCCTGCGCATGAGTATCGGTGCAAGAGGAATAGACATCTTGTCACAATTCCTTATCGAATCGGTCATCATAAGTATCACCGGAGGTATAATCGGCGTACTTCTCGGATGTGGCATGGCGGTTATCGTAAAGTTTATCCTGCAATGGCCTATCTCTATACAGGCTTATTCAGTTATTCTATCTTTCCTTGTATGCACAATCACCGGTATATTTTTCGGTTGGTATCCGGCAAAAAAAGCATCCAACCTTGATCCTATAGAAGCATTAAGATATGAATAAAGACATTCATATATCACAAGAATCCAAGCGCATTCTATGGACTAAAGGACTGACCCACCTATTGATGTTGCTGATTCTATTCGTGGGCCCGGAATTGGTGTTCTCCATAGGCAGAACATTCCCAAAGCCCATGTTATTCACACCATTATGCTACATCATACTATTCTATATCAACTACTATTTGTTGATTGACAGATACCTTTTCAACAAGAAAAAAATGTGGATATTCATCATAATCAACATATTGTTACTCATAAGTGTTATAGCTGTTTTCTACATACTCGAGACATCTTTTAACCCTAAGCACATCCCATTACCGCCAATAATGAAACAGGAAGTATTAGCACCCCCTCCTGCCATGCAACACGGGTTTATGGAGGGACACATACTTAGAGCTTTGAGAATGTTCCCGAGAATTGGGACTATGGCGCTGTTATCCATTACACTGAGCATAGTACTGCGTCTCAGTGAAAAATGGATGAAGTGGGAACGGCTTGAGCAACAGATGAAAACAGAATTGCAAGAGAACGAACTGAAGAACCTTAAAAACCAACTCAACCCGCATTTTCTGTTCAATACACTGAACAATATCTATGCGCTTATATCCATCAGCCAGGATAAGGCACAAAAGTCAATACATGAGCTTAGTCAACTGCTCCGATACACACTTTACGACAATAATGAGCGTGAAGTTCCACTGGAAAAAGATTTGCAGTTTGTAAAGAATTATATTTCACTCATGAGACTGCGTCTCAGCTCTCATGTATCTCTCACTGTGAATATCAACGAGAAAGAAGGAACCGGAAAGACGATAGCTCCACTTCTATTCATTTCATTGGTGGAAAATGCTTTCAAGCACGGCGTGAGCGGTGATAAACCTTGCTTTATCGACATCAGCATCAAGCTCAAAGATGACTGCGTTATTTGCCATGTGGAAAACAGCTGTTTCCCTAAAAAAGAGAATGACAAAAGCGGAAGTGGTATAGGAATAAACAATCTGAAGAAACAACTCGGTATCCTATATGCAGGACGGTATACATTTAATACTATTCGGAAAGATGAACGATTCATCGCCGAATTATCAATATCACTAACATCATCAAAACAGGCGACATTATGAGAAATTTAAAATGCTGCATCATCGACGATGAACCTCTCGCACAAGAACTTATTAAATCTTATGTGAAACAGACACCGTTTCTTGAACTTGTGAACTCCTTTCCATCGGCATCACTGGCTGTGAAAACAATTATTGAGGATAAAATCGACTTGGTCTTTCTTGATATTCAAATGTCGGAATTGAATGGTATAGAATTTGCTTGTGTAATCCCACCATCATGCAAAATTGTGTTTATCACAGCATTTGAACAGTATGCACTTGACGGATTTAAAGCAAACGCATTGGACTATCTGCTGAAACCGGTAAGCTATAACGAATTTCTTCATGCAGCCAATAAGGCTTTACAATGGTTTGAAATGGCTGATAGTTCAAAAACGAATTGCGACAACAATGACTATATCATAATAAAAAGCGAATACAAACTGATTCAAATAGCCATATCAAACATATTATATATCGAAGGACTGAAAGACTACGTAAAAATATATCTTGAGGACAGTAATACAGGCATAATGTCACTGATGAGCCTTAAAACACTTGAAAGTTGTCTGCCACAAGACCGTTTTTTACGTGTACATCGTTCTTTTATTGTACAAACCTCAAAAATCAAGGTTATAGAACGCAATCGTATCGTATTCGGTAAACAGTACATTCCTATTTCCGATACCTATAAAGATGCGTTCTATGAATATGTCAACCGCAGAACACTAAATCCCATTAAAGAACCCTAATATGTAACACTATATCTCTTATACATTTTTAATGTGCCGGCTGTCGTGAGACCCCCGGCACATATTTTTCCCACTTCTGCCGACACGTTTTTTTATATTTACACAAATAACGGAAAAAAATCCCAAGTCTAATTCCCCACTCATGATTATTTTCAGTATCTTTGCAGTTATATGGGACGAATCATTGGAATAGACTATGGACGTAAACGCAGCGGTATCGCTGTGACCGACCCGCTGAAGATTATCGCCAACGGGCTGACTACAGTTCCGTCACACACATTGATAGAGTTTTTGCAAGGATACACAGCTAAAGAGTGTGTGGAAAAAATCATTGTAGGTCTGCCGAAACAACTTAACGGCACACCCAGTGAAAGCATGAAATACATCACACCTTTCCTAAATCGGTTGCGAAAAGTCTTTCCCGACATTCCCGTTGAAATGTATGACGAGCGATTCACTTCCACTATAGCACACAAAGCTATGCTTGACGGTGGAATGAAGAAAAAAGATAGGCAGAATAAAGAAATCGTCGATACCATTGCTGCATCAATAATACTGAACGACTATTTACAAAGCAATAAATTTTAAATAATATGATATTACCCATCTACCTGTACGGACATCCCGTACTTAGGAATGTATCTGAAGACATTACTCCTGATTATCCTAAATTAAAGGAGTTGATAGAGAACATGAAAGCAACAATGTATGAAAGCGACGGTATAGGCATCGCAGCACCGCAAGTGGGGCTTAACATACGACTTATATGCATTGATGTGGATGTATTGAAAGAATCCTTTCCTGAACTTGAAGGCAAAAGTTATGTTCTTATCAACCCGAAACTTGAGGTTATCTCCGACGGAAAAAAGACTAACCGGGAAGAAGGATGCCTAAGCCTGCCGGGAATACATGAATCGGTACCCCGCATCGAAAAAATCCATGTAACATGGGTAGACGAGAACTTTGAACCTCATGATGAAATAATAGAAGGGTATCTTGCCCGCGTATTTCAGCACGAATACGACCATTTGGAGGGGCATGTATTCATCGACCATATTTCTGCAATACGCAAGCAACTGATAAGGAACAAACTGCGTAACATAGTAGACGGGAAAGTGCGTTGCAGCTACCGTACACGAGGTTACAAAAAATAATCATCAACCAATACTTCATATAAATAAAGCATTATGGCTGACGACAAAAAGGTAATATTCTCAATGGTGGGAGTAAACAAGATTTTTCCGCCACAGAAACAGGTATTAAAAAACATTTACCTATCTTTCTTTTACGGAGCAAAGATAGGCATTATAGGTCTTAACGGATCTGGTAAATCCACATTATTAAAAATCATCGCAGGTATCGACAAACAATACCAAGGTGAAGTGGTATTTTCTCCGGGCTATTCGGTAGGATACTTCGAACAGGAACCTAAACTCGACCCTGAAAAGACCGTAAAAGAAATCGTACAAGAAGGCATGCAGCCCACTCTCGACCTTCTTGCTGAATTTGACAAAGTAAACGAGAGTTTCGGCGACCCCGATGTGCTTGAAGATCCCGAAAAAATGGATAAACTCATAGCACGCCAAGCAGAATTACAAGATAAATTAGATGCTGTAGACGCTTGGAATCTCGATAACAAACTTGAACGAGCAATGGATGCTCTCCGTTGTCCGCCCGAGGATCAATTGATTGGAACTCTCTCGGGTGGTGAACGCCGCCGTGTTGCGTTATGCCGCCTTCTGCTTCAACAACCCGACATACTATTGCTCGATGAGCCTACCAACCACCTTGACGCAGAGTCCATCGACTGGCTTGAACAACACTTACAGCAATATCCGGGTACAGTAATAGCAGTCACCCACGACCGTTATTTCCTCGACCACGTAGCAGGATGGATATTGGAGCTTGACCGCGGCGAAGGTATTCCGTGGAAAGGTAACTACTCTTCATGGCTCGACCAAAAGACAAAGCGCATGGCTCAGGAAGAAAAGCAAGCCAGCAAACGACGCAAGACCCTTGAGCGAGAGCTTGAATGGGTGCGTATGGCACCAAAAGCAAGGCAAGCCAAGGGCAAAGCCCGCCTGTCATCATACGACCGTTTGCTCAACGAAGACCAGAAAGAACGTGAAGAAAAACTTGAAATATTCATTCCTAACGGACCGCGTCTGGGAAATAAGGTTATAGAAGCTCAACATGTAGCCAAAGCATTTGGCGACAAGGTTCTGTTTGACGATCTCAACTTCATGCTGCCACCTAACGGCATAGTCGGTATCATAGGACCTAACGGAGCCGGAAAAACCACAATGTTCCGCTTGATTATGGAATTGGAAAAAGCCGACAAAGGCTCATTCGATATAGGAGAAACAGTAAAAGTCGCCTACGTAGACCAGAACCACAAGGACTTACATCCCGAAAGCACCGTCTACCAAGTAGTCTCACAGGGAAACGAAACATTCCGTATGGGAGGTAAGGACATGAATGCCAGAGCATACCTTTCAAAATTCAATTTCACAGGAGCCGATCAAGAAAAGAAAATAGGTATGCTTTCCGGTGGTGAACGTAACCGTTTGCACTTGGCGATGGCTCTAAAGGAAGAAGGTAACGTCCTTCTGCTTGATGAACCTACCAATGACATCGACGTAAACACTCTGCGAGCACTTGAGGAAGGACTTGAGAACTTTGCCGGCTGTGCTGTAATCATATCTCACGACCGCTGGTTCCTTGACCGTATATGCACGCATATACTTGCCTTTGAAGGAGATAGCAAAGTATTCTATTATGAAGGTTCTTATTCCGACTATGAGGAAAACAAAAAATCACGTATGGGCGACACCCAGCCGCACCGCATTCGATACAAAAAATTAATAGAATAACAACTATTCCGACATAATTGTAACATCATAAATTACCTCATACTGCAATAAAGGCTGTCTCACGACAGCCTTTATTCATTAACCTTTAATCTAATACCATGAAAAACACAGTGCAAATATAGTAATTTGCCAATAAAACACAAATATAAGGATAATGTTTTTACAATTAACTTTTTTTAATGCTACCGTTTTAGAATTATTACTACTTTTACAATCGTATAACAAAACAGTGTCATGAATATTAGAACTAAAATACTTATCGTTGATGATGAAAAAGAAATCTGCGAGATTCTAAAGTACAATTTGCAATTGGAAGGTTATGATGCCGACATCGCTTATAGCGCAGAAGAAGCGTTTGCGAAGAATCCTGCATCATACGCATTGATTATATTGGATATAATGATGGATAACGTAAACGGGTTTGAAATGGCACGTTTGCTAAAAAAAGACCCAGCCACAATGTACATCCCTATTATATTCTGTTCTGCATTAAGCGGGGAAGACGAGCATATAATGGGGCTTAATATAGGCGCAGACGATTATATAACCAAGCCCTTCCGTACAAGGGAAGTAATAGCCAGAGTAAAAAGTGTGTTGCGCAGAACAAAAGTCACACAAGAATTATCATCACGACTTCAACATACCGTACCACAAAACAATACACCTATCACACCGGTATCAAGTGTAATACCACAAAGTCAGCAAAGCAGATTTGAGCCGGATCTCTGCTTTAAGCGTCTGCGCGTTGACCAGAACACGAAACAATGCTACATTGATGGAGATATAGTAAATCTCACAAAGACCGAGTTTGAGCTATTGACATTCCTGCTAAAGCACCGCAATAGCATATACACACGCAAGGAATTACTCTCTAAGATATGGAATGATTCCGAAAGCGTTTCCAACCGCACAATCGACACCAATATAACAAGGCTTCGTAAAAAGCTTGGCGATTACGGAAGTTGTATTACGACCCGTTTAGGATATGGCTATGGATTCCAAGAACTTAACGTTTAACAATTCATATAAGGCTCTATACGGAATTTTCATAGTATTCTGGATTGTAATGGGAGCTCTTGTGGTTGCACTATGGAACAAGTATGCAGCTACTTCCATATTGACATCCAAGAATCAGATGGAAGTGGTAAACAACTATCTGCTCACAATATCACCTAACGACACAAGCACTATAAACAATGCCACAAGCGCTTTACTTGACTGTACCACTTCACCGGTCGACAAAGTGTTTGTTTCAATCTATAGCAAAGACGGTAAATTATTGTACACAAACGCAACCTCAAGTCGCAACAGTAATGTGCTTTCATTTAGCAAAATCAGTTTAAATCTAAAAAACGATACTTCGGCTCTGATATCTCAATCTCACACATATTTTGACACAGTTCTACAAAAGCAATGTGTAATAACCACATCTTATTCAGAGAAAAGCAAAAGGTATGTAATAAGTGAAGGTGCCGTAAGCAACAACACAAGTATTTCCGGCTTTATATCCGACACATCGGTAAAACTAAGCCTGCTTATTCTGCTTTCTATCACAGCTTCGACATGTACATACATGCTATACAAGCATATCAACAACATCACACGTCTTCGCAAATATATAATGCAACTAAGCGAAGAAAATGATATATCCAACATGCAAAATTCCGAAATATCAAGGCATAGCACCGTAAAAGGCATTACAGAAGACCTTTACACCCTATATAAGACTAAAATAGACATCATAAAACAACATGATTTGGAAAGAGATGCCGCAATACAGGAAGAAAAGCGCAAATTATCCTCAAAACGCACATTGGCAAACAACCTCAATCATGAAATCAAGACCCCTATAGGCATTATCATAGGCTATCTCGATACCCTCATCAACCATCCGGAAATCGACAGCAAGACACAAAAGGAATTTCTCAAAAAATGTATGCTTAACACGCAACGTCTACAGAATATGGTAGTAAACATTGCCGTCATAAGCAGACTTGAAGACGGCAGTAACACCATTGCCTTAGAAGATGTAAACATTTGGAATATCGCAAATCAGGCTAAAGATGACCTAAAATTTACGCTAAGCGAAAACAACATCATATTCAAGAATGAAATTAAGCCCGACACTTTCGTCAGAGCAAACGAGATGCTACTCTATAACGTATTCTGTAACCTCATAAAGAACAGTTGTCTTTATTCAGGAGGTTCCGACATCGTACTCAAGAGTTTGGCAAAAGATGAAAAATACTCTACATTCTCATTCTACGATAACGGTAAAGGTGTTCCGGGAGAAGCCATACCAAAACTATTCAATCGATTCTATCGGCTTGAAAAAGACAAAAATTCAAAAAGCGGAACCGGTCTCGGTCTGCCCATTGTAAAAGAATCAATCACCCTATGCTGTGGCGACATATCAGTTGCCAACCGACTTGAAGGCGGATTGGAGTTTATTTTCTCTATCCCGAACGCCTAATTCACGCATCCCGACGTTTCACTGCCTTGGCATGTATGAGTGGCACGAATGCGCTTCATCAACAAATTGGTAAATTCGTAGTTTTTCAATCCCCATTTGGGAGAAATGAGTAAATTTTCCGGAGACTGTGATACAAAACGCTCAACAGCTATTTCCGGAGAAAGATGGCGCAAGAATGAAAGGCACACATCTATATATTCTTCTGCGCTCCAATTCATAACCGAGATAATACCCTGTTCTACCTGTTGCGCCATTTTCGTACCTTTTATCAGTTGCAATTGATGTAGTTTCACTGTGTCAATCGGTAATTGCGATACAGCATCGGCTGTTGACAAAATATCATTCAGTGTCTCACCGGGCAAACCAATAATCAAATGTATACCGCACAATACACCATGTGACTTTGTACGCAATATGGCATCTGTTGCATCTTCCCATGTGTGTCCCCTGTTTATCAGTTTGAGTGTATCATTTTTTGATGTCTCCACACCATATTCCACTAAGACAAATGTTCTTTTGCTCAATTGTTCAAGATATTCAAGAAGTTCTTCAGGCATACAGTCGGGTCTCGTTCCTATAACTATTCCTGCCACATCTTTTACACCGAGAGCCTCTTCATACAGCAATTTCAATCGCTCCAAATCACCATAAGTATTCGTGTATGCCTGAAAATAGGCAAGATATTTCATTTGAGGGTATTTTCGGGCAAAAAAACGTTTACCTTGCTCCAATTGTTCCGACACCGACATGAGCGGTTTGCAATAGTCGGGATTGAAAGTTTGATTATTGCAATAAGTACAACCGCCAAAACCTTTACTGCCATCACGATTAGGGCAAGAGAATCCGGCATTTATCGAAATCTTCTGTACTTTATAAGGAAAATGTTTCGCCAAAAATTCAGCAAAATCATAATAACATTTTTCCTTATTCACAATTTTACGGTTTTATTTATGAGAATATTATCCAATATCACAATTGCAGCCATAGCCTCAACAATAGGAACAGCCCGCGGCAATACACATGGGTCATGCCGTCCTTTGGCACGAAGGACAATATCATTACCTTCGGCATCTATCGTATCAACGTCACGCAAGAGCGTAGCTACAGGCTTGAATGCTACTCGGAAATATATATCTTCTCCATTGGAAATACCGCCTTGTATTCCCCCTGAATTATTAGTTAAAGTTGTTATTTTTCCATTTTCACAACAGAAAGCATCTGCCACTTCGCTACCTCGTTTTTCGGCAAAATCAAAACCAAGACCGTATTCAAATCCTTTCACTGCATTTATACCAAGCATAGCAGCTCCCAATCGAGCATGCAACTTGTCAAACACCGGTTCACCTATTCCTACCGGTACACCCTTTATAACACATGTTATGACACCACCTACAGTATCACCGGCAGCTTTCACTTCCTCTATCAGGCGAATCATTTCCTGAGCCTTTACAGCATCGGGACAGCGCACCGTATTGTTCTCTATACCGTCTTTATCATATTTACGATAATCCTTATCAAGTGCAATATTTCCTACTTGTGAAGTATAAGCATATATTTCAACTCCATACTGTTCTAACGCTTGGCGAGCAAAAGCTCCAGCCACTACACGCACAGCTGTTTCACGTGCCGATGAGCGACCGCCGCCGCGATAATCCCTGACTCCATATTTAGCCGTATATGTATAATCGGCATGAGACGGACGAAAAGCATCCTTTATATTAGAATAATCACCTGAATGTTGATTAGTGTTCTCAATAATAAATCCTATCGGTGTTCCTGTTGTTATTCCTTCAAAAAGTCCCGACAGTATTTTCACATTATCATGTTCATTGCGAGCAGTTACTATTGCCGATTGTCCGGGACGACGACGATTCAATTCTTCTTGAACTCTTCCCAAATCTATTTTCACACCTGCCGGCATTCCATCGATGACACCACCGATAGCCACTCCATGTGACTCTCCGAAGCCGGTAAGTCTAAAGATGTTTCCTATACTGTTTCTCATCGTCTATCGTTTTTTTATAAAATTATTCATTTATCGGTAAGTTCGGCAAGAGCTGCCTTAGTATAACCTATAAGTTCACGCGGATTTACCTTTAATTGCAATCCTCTTATTCCGGCACTCACATAAATGTAGTCAAAGCATTCACATGAAGAATCAAAAAAGGTAGGAAAAGGCTTTTTCATTCCCACAGGAGAACAGCCACCGCGAATATAACCGGTCGTAGGCAACAATTCTTTCATGGGAATTAAATCGGCTTTTTTATTGCCGCTCACCTTAGCAGCCTTTTTCAGATTAACTTCTTCATCTCCGGGTATAACACAGACAAAATGCCCTGACTTATCACCGCGTAATACAAGTGTTTTAAATACCTGTTTGATATTCTCGCCTAATTGGTCGGCTATATGCGTTGCTGCAAGATCATTCTCATCTACTTCATACGGCACCAATTCATAGCTTATTTTTGCTTTATCAAGCAATCTCGCAACGTTTGTTTTACCGATTCCTGCCATATCTGCTCTACATCCTTAACAGCTTACACCCAACAGCGTCAATCATTCATTGTCAGCAACAATTCTTCATTGGAACGCGTTCGTTCCATTCTGTCCTTGATAAATTCCATAGCCTCAAGAGAAGTACGGTCGCCCAAGAACCGGCGAAGAATCCACATGCGGTTCAACGTATCCTGACTCAACAAAAGATCATCGCGACGTGTACTTGAAGCAATAATATCGACTGCAGGGAATATACGTTTATTTGATAATTTGCGATCAAGTTGCAATTCCATATTTCCCGTACCCTTAAATTCCTCAAAGATAACCTCATCCATCTTAGAACCGGTTTCGATAAGAGCCGTAGCTATTATAGTCAGGCTGCCGCCATTTTCTATATTTCTTGCTGCTCCAAAGAAACGTTTCGGACGTTGTAACGCATTAGCATCCACACCACCGGAAAGAATTTTACCCGATGCCGGCGACACCGTATTATAAGCACGTGCAAGACGCGTAATAGAATCCAGCAAAATGACCACATCATGTCCGCACTCAACCATGCGCTTGGCTTTTTCCAACACAAGCCCGGCTATCTTTACGTGACGCTCGGCAGGTTCATCAAAAGTAGATGCTATAACTTCAGCGTTAACACTTCGAGCCATATCGGTAACTTCTTCAGGACGCTCATCTATCAGAAGAATCATCATATATGTATCAGGATGATTTTCCGCTATAGCGTTGGCTATATCCTTTAACAAAACTGTCTTACCCGTCTTAGGAGGAGCTACAATAAGACCGCGTTGTCCTTTTCCTATAGGAGCGAACATATCCACCACTCTTGTAGACAAATTACATGTCTTACCACTGGTCAAATCAAACTTTTCATCCGGGAATAGAGGCACAAGATGTTCAAAAGGAATTCTATCCCTGATAAAATCGGGAGTTCTTCCATTGACCGATTCAATACGGCTCAAAGGGAAATACTTCTCGCCTTCTTTCGGAGGGCGTATGAACCCTTCCACCACATCACCGGTTTTTAACCCATTGTTCTTTATCTGAGACTGAGATACATATATATCATCAGGAGAGTTCAAATAATTATAGTCGCTGGAACGCAAGAATCCATAACCGTCAGGCATAACTTCGAGTACACCCACACCTTTCAGAATACCATCAAAACTATAGGAGTCTTCTTGGGGCTGTTGCTGATTGTTATTCTTTTGCTCCTGCTGTTTTTGCTGTTGTTTTTTCTTCTTACCTTTTGCTTGCGGTTGCTGTTGAGTCTCCGGTTGCGGAGCCGGTTCAGAGATTATAATGGTGGACTGTGCAGCCTTTTCTGCCGCTATGCGTTCAGCCTCTTCGCGTTCCTGCTTACTACGCGGCTTAAATGTCTTGCGCTCAGCTGTATTAAAGAATGAACCAAGAGAAAATTCAGGTTTTCTCACCTCTTGTACCACCTCTTTTTTCTCCTCTTGTTGTTCCTCTGCGACGATTTCGGGAATCTGTTGATTATCAACTAAAAAGGTGTCGGATATTTCATCTGCTTTCGGTTTTTCCTCAGTTTGAGCC